>SMTZ1_10006417_pt1 | contig 14521 bp, 10 predicted proteins | sample DeeMarSWOR136_30_FD_25667 | JGI IMG/M metagenome (IMG submission 25667) | reverse complement strand
TCGGCCATCACATCGACGTTTAGCGCTTGCACGATTTCTTCGTAGAACCAGGGTTGATAGGGTTCCAGCGCCTTGACGAGGAGCATGGCAGTTGGAGGTTGGACGGCTCCGTGAAAGTCGATACCGATATCGACGCTTGGACCGTACTTGTCGCGCAGGGCTTTGAAGCGTTCAGCGACTTCTTCCACAAACTTCATACCCTCGATATATTTGAAGGGAGTTCGTGAAGCTCGTGGACCAACCGCTGACCCGACCGTAAACGCGGACACGTTCACGAGTCGGACCGCCGAACAGTTTGTAAACCGGAACGCCGTAGCACTTGCCCGTGATATCCCACAGGGCCTGGTCAATGCCGGAGGAGATGGCGGTTTTGATAGGCCCGCCTCGATAAAATGCGCCTCTGTGGATTGCTTGCCAATGGTGGACTACAGGGCGAGGATCTTTGCCGACCAAGTAGTCGGCAACCTCAAGAGCACCGGCAGCGCAGGCTTTGGCGTCGTCTTTGAGCATTTCGCCCCAGCCTACAATTCCGACGTCGGTGGATATTTTGACAAATACCCAGCTATTTCTGAGAACGAATGTTTCGATTTTAGTTATCTTGATCGATTCTCGGGGAGAAATAGGCGCATGCCTGTCCTGGTTTGCTTCTACTCGCTGGTCCGTTCCAAGCAGGCCCGACAAACCCACAGCTGTTGCCGCATGCGTCACAAATTTCCGGCGTGATATCTTGTGTCGATGTGCTGTATCTTTTGTTTTGATTCTCCGTGAAGCCATGGAACCATCTGCCTTCGGAAAATATGAGAGCTGTCTATTCTCACTGCTCATGGTCTTTCTCCTTGCACGACATGGCTGGCACCAGGAAAATGTTTCCAGCGTCCAATCTATGTCTGGTTTTTATGTAACCTTTCTACATATAACTTGTCACATAAGGTACTCACAACTGTTTACAGTTGCAACAATTTTTCTCGCGAGACCGATTGCCTCGGGCCTCACAGTTGTGTAGTTGCTTCTGCATATGGATTCCAATAGCTTGGATAGTCAAGATGTATATTAGTTGCATACAAAGCCAGAGATATCGCTGGGAACATCAGCACATGTTTTTGATACCATACAATGCTGAAGAGAAAACAACAAAGTATTTGATAAGGAAGAGCTTGCCCGTTAGACTATTCTGAGTTCAAGGTAGAGGAGTAACGGCATTACTTCTTGCCTGCGTAGTTCATAATTGATTGGTATATTGGAAGGGATCGTATTTGCAGAATCCCGCAAACGTGAAGTAATTCTTTTGGGATCTCAGGAGAACATAGAGTAATAATGAAGATCAGCACAATAGAACCATTCATTGTCTCCCACCACCTGAAAGAAAAATTCTACTTTTCTCAATGGCAATATGACACGCGGATGATTTGTCTGGTAAAGATTCATTTGCAAGTCCCCAATGAACCGGGATTAGGAGTGACTGTAGATGAGGATGTATTGAGGAAATAAATAGTGAAATGATCTCCGGGGAGGAAATGCTTACAGGTTAAAGATATGTCAATCTTGATACTGACTATAACTCTATTGGCTCTTATTCTCGCAATTACGAAATTTCATGTGCATCCTTTTCTGGCACTTCTATGTAGTGGAATTTTTCTGGGACTCGCCACCGGCATGCCGATGGACAAGACTTTGGATAGCCTGCTTGAAGGATTTGCCGGGACGCTCAAGTGGATTGGCATTGTGATGATTTTTGGTGCTGTGATCGGAGAAATCTTAACAGAAACAGGAGGTTCGTTTCGTATTGCCGAATCCACATTGCGATTGATCGGTGAAAAGCGCGTTCCTTTTGCTATGGGTTGTACTGGTTATGTTATTGCCATTCCTGTATTCGTTGATGTGGCCTATATCATGCTACAGCCTATAACGGAAATGTTAGCAGTAAGAAGTAAAAGGACTATCATCGTTGTGGGTCTCTCGCTCACTGCCGGATTGACAGCCACGCATGCGCTTTTACCTCCTACGCCGGGTCCTCTTGCCGCGGCAGGCCTTGTCCATGCCAACCTTGGAAAAGTAATTCTTATTAACGCCTTTGTGGCAGTTTTTTCGGTTATGGGCGGGCTATTGTGGATTTTATTTTTCTGCGGGAAAATCGAACTGCCTTATGATCGTTGTATTCGAGATAAAGTTATTAAGAAAGACATTATTCCGGAAGGAACCTCTCAAAAAGCCAGCTTGCTCCTATCTCTTGTTCCCATTTTCTTACCTCTTTGCCTGATCACGCTCGCCTCACTATCTCAAATTGAATCTCTCGCCATTTCAGAAAACAGAGTCATTCAGTTTCTGGGAACGCCGGTCATAGCATTACTAATAGGCATGATACTGGCCTCATTGTTACTGAAAAAGGGCTGTCGCATGCAGCAGCTGCGGTCTATTGTGGAGCGGTCAATTGAAAAAGCAGCTGCGGTAATTATGATTACCGGGGCAGGCGGTGCCCTTGGCGGTGTCATCAAGGCTTCTACTATTGGTTCGGATGTTTCAACAGCTGTTACGAATTTAGGTATTCCCAGTCTTCTGCTTCCATTTCTATTGGCTGCAGGCTTGACAACAGCCACCGGATCATTAACGGTTTCTATGGTCACCAGTTCTACAATCATAGCTTCAATGCTTGGTTCGCTAAATCTGTCTCCGGAAATTGCCGTCGCTCTCATCGGTGCCGGTTCATTTTGTGTTTTTCATGTGAATGCAAGTTTCTTCTGGCTATTGAACAGACTACACAACATACCTCCGAACGTTTTATATCGAACGTACACACTGCAATCTCTTTGCATGGGATTGAGCGGTTTATTGGCAGTGATAATACTTCGTATTATTGGCGTACAGTAACCTTATATAGGAGAGCATCACACAATCCTAAAACTATGGAACAGGTCCATGTTCTAACCAAGAGAATAAGGATGGTAATAGCCAGACGGATAACAGAGTGAGGCCCCCCATTATCAATGCTTGACTCTTCCAATGAGGGAGTACATCTGTTCCGTTCCGTACTTTCCAGAATTGAAATATATTCGTGTCTGGCCTCCCGGTGTCACGAGTAGATGGTGTCGCCAAAAGTTAACCCCAAGTCCCGCCTCGATCTGTGCGCCAGTAAGATCCTTAGGGAACAAGAAGGGGCTGTGCTGTGTATCGGGTTCCCAATCGCCATCCAGCCACTGCCCAGCCTTACATATCACCCACCCACCCAGGGATGGCGCCGGTTCCCTGTGACTGTCATCGACCGGTGGGGTGGGACTACCGTTGATTAATCCGTACCACCGTTTCTCTTGAGAGTCAAAGAATATCTGGGGCGTGCTCATCCACCCCTGGTTCCAGGCATCGCCCGTGCCGGGGCGTTGAATGGGCCGTATTTTCTCGGCGCATTCCCTGGCCGGATGCCATCGTGCAATCACCGTGCCCGACCCAAAAGGTGAACCAGGCTGGGAGTCCTGTCGAACCTTGGGATAGGCCTTGTAAAAGACGATCACTTCATTCCGTTCTGCAAACCAGTAGGCCGTGGGTGTGTCGCAGTGCTTGCCGTCAAACCCCTCCGCATCGGGCGACAAGATCGCTTGGTTTCTGACATGCCATGGTCCGCCCATGCGATCGGAGTACGCGACTTGAATGTGTTTATTGCTTTCGCCTGACTTATGGCTTTTAACGCCAACGGTGAACACGGCCCAGTACTTATTCTCGATTTTTGCTGCCCGGTTTGGTTGTTGGGGATCCAGGACGATCCACCATTTGTGCCACCCCAGGGGATTGAGGAATGCCGTTTCATCAACGATTTGGACAGGGCCTTGTTTGATCCAGTCTCCAGGACCGACCTCTTCGGCGGACTTGCTAAGGGCCACTCCGGTGCCCACTCTCCTTCGTCCATCGGGGGTATAACCGCCAGCAAAGTAGAACATGCGCCAGGTCCCCACCTCGTCATCCCATACAATACATGGATCACCCACCACTCGAGAATCATAGGCCTTTCCCTGAGACCGTTTTAATACAGGCAGTGGGTCTATTGTCCATTTCATTTCAAGGTAGTTCATAGTCCCGTACAAGTGTGTTTGGTTCTTGCCTGACAAAGAGCAACCAGCCATCATTGCCAGAATCAAACTTAGTAATATTGATTTCACCGACCAGATCGTCTCAAACGACAAACTCCCGTGAAAAACAACTGCACCACCTGTCAGCCCGAGTTTCTTAACAAATTCTCTTCTTCTCATGATCTACCTCTTTCTATTTTTCATCCGCTCATTATTTATAGATACCATTAAGGGGTATTATCACTGCGGAAAGCAGGAACAGAATAGATCTTCCAATGCGGCCAGATCCCTAACTATGCATCCTGATACCATTCAGGCACCTCATAGTTTCCAAGCGACTTCCAGTCCGCGGTTTACTCTTCCGCATGTGACAGACAGGCTGCAGCTCCAATTACCATAATTATATATATCGTGTCTCTCATATCTATTACATCGCTCCACTTAATAAGTAATTCTACCTGATGAATCCTTTGCCCGGCGACAGCTTAGTTTAGATTTCTAAACAAAAAACAGTCGCTTGAGAATCAGCCAGCTGACTTGGGAGTTTGATTTTTAGGCCCTCGGTGGTCAGCTCACTCTTTACCTCCACTTTTGCAGGTTGATCCTTTGATTCGCTTATATAGCTTAGCGATTTTGGTTGGAAACCAATGGATTTGACCACAAAGTCGGATTGCGGTTTAGCCAGTGCGATTACATACAAGAATTTTCCATCTTTACTTCTGGTAAACCGAATGTCCTTGCTTGTGTATTTCACCGTTTTACCAAAGCTACCTGTGCTTTCAATTTTGGTGGGTCCCTCTTCAGCAATTTTCCATGGACGCGTATGATAAATAGCTTCTCCGTTATATTTCAACCATTCTCCCACTTCATGTAGAACTTTTCGTTGCTTGGGATCTATGATGCCATCTGAATTGGGGGCGATATTCAATAGTAGGCATCCGTTCTTACTTACGATATCAATGAGCTCATCAATCACATCGTTCGCATTTTTTTTCATCCCTCTTTTTTCAGTGTAAAACCAGTTGGGATGAAGGGTGTCATCGGTAAGCCAAGGTCTTTCAGCGAGTTCTTTCACGCGTCCTTTTTCGTAATCGACAATCGCACCAGGTAAATAGGGCGCATAGTTTTTCACTGTGATGGCAACTTCCTTGCCTTCTTTTAAACCATGGTTGTAGTAGGAGGTAATGTAAGGATACATCGTTTCTTTAGGGATGTCGCGTGTCCCCATATCTAACCACATCATGTCAGGATTATATTTCTCAAGATATTCGTCAAGAAGGCCACGCCACCATCTTTTGAATCGTGACGAAATTGGGGCTGTTTTTTCGTGAGGTTCAAAATATAGATCCACATTGAGTGGGTCTGAGCCATCAAAGGCATACGAAGGATAGAAAAATCTCCACGTATGGGAATGGTGAAAAGAGGCGATAAATTTCATGCCGCGTTTGCGGATTTCCTTTTCTAATTCCTTGGAGGGATCAATGCCTGCCAAGTTTTTAACGTTCCAACGCGTCACATCCGAATCCCACATGGCGTAGCCATCATGGTGAATGGCGACTGGTCCGGCAAATTTTGCACCGGATTGGTAGAATAGTTCCGCCCATTCAGCGGCATCAAAGCTTTTGGGCTGAAAAGTTTTTATCACATCTTTCCAACCAAATTCGGCTGGGTCGCCAAATGTTTCCTTGTGTAATCTGTAGGTGGCATGAGGGCCTTTACCAGTCTCCTTCAGGATGTCGTTTAGAATCACATCTCTTTGATACATTTTAAACGGGTATCGCCCACCGCCATCTAATTCCGAGCCAACGGTTGTAGGGGTCCAGTGCGTGTAAATACCAAACTTAGCATCCAAAAACCATTCCGGGATAGGGTGTTTATCTAAAGATTTAAAATCCGGGATATACTTATTTTCGGAAAAGCCAGGAGGTGTCATCATGCATGAAACGGCACATATAATAGAAAGTAATTTCATTATTGTTAACATGTGTTAATCTCCTATAATTTCAATGTGTAGTAGGTAATCTTCAATCATATCATTTAAAAATTGAAACGTCAGAATCCTATCTTATTAAGTTTACTGCCCAGTCATTTTCTGAGATATTTTTACCAGAAGGGAAAGCGGGTAATTGTATAGTCCCGTTTACCCTGTTCATAATTATTCCTTATATTAAGTGTATATTTTTTGTTTTTATTTCTTTTGTTCAGGGCCCGTATTACGGTATTGGTATAGGTATTGGGCCAGTTTCCTTAACGCGTCTACCAGTTCAGGGTACGGCCTGTCGGTAATATCAACAAGGCCTATCTGATAATTTTCTCCGTCTGCTCTTGCTGATACGAGCTGATCTGTGTGTTGGAACCAGTGTGCTCCGACAATTCTGTCGTTTTGCAATGCCTGTTGCAGGTAGAATGTGTATGCGTTTGCTCTTTGTTTCTGGTCTATTACTCCTTTGAGTCCTGTATGAAGAAGTCCTCTATCAAGTGCCCCGAAGTGGAATTCACCAATTATCATCGGTTTGTCTACACTGCCTTGCGGCAGGTCTTCGTTTATGACGACAAATTTGTATCGATTGATACTTACTATGTCGCAGTGTTTTGAGGCTGCTATGTAGGCCGGTAGTGGTTTTCCGCTTCCGTGAATTCTGCTTCCAAGGTAGAGTATGTTGGGAGCTACATTTTTTAGTTCTTCGCCTACGACTTTGTAGTATGTTTCGGCTACCGCGGCAGTATTGTTTTTCGGCCACCTGAGTTCGTTGTCAACAAAGACGCCAAGACACCATGGGTCGTCTTTGAAGCTTTTGACAGTATTTGCATTTATCCTTTTTTGTACTTTTTTTCTAAATTCTGTTTCGTCTAGTATGTTTGGCATTTCTTTTGCGATCCCAGAACCCATGCTGACGACATAAGGAGTTTTTTGCATGCTATAAATATCTTTGTCTGACCAGTTCGCAATAGTGTTCATCCCCCATGACCGTAGACGCCTATGTATGAATGAGCCAGCTTCTGATTTCCAGTTGTTACCGTATTTGCGTTTCAGGTTTGCTTCTCTAAAGTCGTTATACTCGGGAATTTCAGAGAAGTATTCTTCCCGTCCCCATATTCTGGTTGCTTGCGATAATCTTACGCCAGTAACTCCTTGTGACCAGAAGAGCCTTCCTTCGGGATCGACTAACCACCATTTTTCGTTGATTTTTTCAGTTCGGAAATGTCCCGTCGCTTCGAGTTTTGGGCCTGTCTTCCATCCGCCGTATTTGTTCCAGTGGTCTGGTCCCTGGTTTGATAAAATGTCTTTGAGTTCTTCTTTGTGTTGTCTACGGATATCGTCTTGTGAAGTTGTTTTGCCGGGCCATTGTCTGTGCTTGTATTGACCGAATTTGTCTACAAATGGAAAGAAATCAGATTTTAGTTCATTTTCAGTTGGTGGTGTGTATTTACTAATTCCCCGGACATTATCAATTTGGAAAAGTACGTTTTTGTTTGTTTTTGCGGTGTAGAGTTTAAGGGAATTTAGTTTGTCCAGGTCTGGTGTGAGCCAATGCCATAGGAAAGGGCCTGGTAGTCCATTCATCCCTCTGAAGTATTTATCCATGTATTTGGGCGGATGTTTACGGCGGAATACGATAAATAGGATTTCTGTTTTCCCTGGTTCTACCCATACAAAGCTTTCTAGTGAACTTTTTGTGTTGTTTATGCTTGCTTCGGCGATGATTCCTATGTTATTTGTTCCAGTGTTGGTGATATCAATAGCAATACCTGCGTGGTGGGATACTTGCCAGGGTTGGGACTTGATTGTAATACTTGGATTGCAGTCTTTTTTTAGAAAGATTTCCAGTGCTTTACCTGTTCGCCCTTTGTTGATGGCGAAATTTGCGTTATTTTTTTTTACGTTCTGATAGTTGAATGAGCCTTCAAAGTCAAAGATTGTCGTTTGTTTTTCCGTACGCCCCTGCACGAATGATGTCAAAACACATAGCGTAAGTATAACGATCCGGATTTTTTGACAAGTATTCATTTATCAGATTCCTTCGAATTATTTAACTTTTACGGAATAACCATACAAGTGAGCCAAAAATGGAGCCGCCAAATGCGCCGTAATTTGTCCATTTGTCATTGTTAACGTTTTCCATTCCGGCTTTACGTCAGATATTGCCTGCGGGACTACATTCAGACAGGGTTTTCTCAACGGTTTCAGGCCTCAGTTCTCATGGCAGTTCAATCCTTGATCTCGGGTTCGGAAAAGAGGGTTTCAGCGTTTTGGACGGCGAAGCCCATGTAGTCGACGCTGGTGACGGATTCAGAAAAGGCCATTTGCAGTTCGGTGCCGTTGACGGTCAGTTTCAGCGTGCGTGCGTCCATGTCCAGCTGCAGTTTGCATGTCAGTTCCTCGTCGATTGTGCAGGCCTTTTTGGGGCCTTGCCAGTTGGCGGTATTCTCGAAGGCGGTGATTTGCTTTGAGCCAATCCAGGATCCCGTCATGACCGAGGCGGTGGCGTTTTCATCGCTGCTGAGAACCAGAAAACCGTTGCGGGTCGCGGCGCTGTTGGCGGGCTTCATCGTCCAGGTGATCGTTGCGGTGCCGGTCGTGATGCTTTTGTCCAGTTTCTTGAGCACAACCTGCGGGCCTTCGATTGATTGTACGTGATAGCCGTAGGGGTGTTTTGTTAAGCGGGCGGTTCCCGTGAAACCTTCCGTCTGCTTCGTTACGGATGTCGGGGCAGTTGTGATCGGCTTGGTTTTGGGGGTAAATTCATCACCTGCAACCGGCAGTTTTGTGCCTTGCAGCTGCAGGACCATGCTCGGTGCGGAGATGTCGCCTTCATCGCCTGCTGCGGTTCCGATGCGATCTATCAGGTCGCCTGGGATTGACAGGGTATTGCCCTCTATAGTGACTTGCGATTTGATGTCGACTGCTTCGTCAGCTAATAAATCCTGTGCCCAGACGTGGCGGAGGTCTTCGAGCGATGCAGCGAATTCCAGCACTAGTACCTGATAGTGGCCTGCGATGCCGATCGGCTGGTTGGCGTCTTTGACCTTGACCGTTACTTTGGCGCGCGGATGGAACCACTGGTCGTCAGGGCTGACACGTCCTTCAGTGGCAATGCCCAACGGGCCGTTGGGGTAGGTCGTCGCACAGACGAAGGGGGGCGGCCCGTCGATCTCGACTGTCGGCAGGGGCATGCTGCGTGCGATGACAGCGGGGGCGCTTTGGCTGACCATCTTTCCGTAGGTCTGTTTGGCCCAGGTGTCCCATGGGGTAAAGACGCATCGGTCGATCAGTTCGCTGTCCGAAGCCAGGTAGCTGCCCTGACCGGCAGAGAAGGCGGGGGCGATGCGTGCCCAGCGGCCAAAGCGTTCCGCCTCGTTGATGCGTTTCTGCATGCAACGTTTGCCTGAAAGCTGGTGGTGCAGGTCTTTGCCTTTGTAGGTGCGTTCGTTTATGTTGGGGTGGCGCTTGCTCGCGACGAGTACGCCCAGCCCGATGGCGGTGTTGCAGTCGTCCTGTACGTTGAGGACGGCGCGGTATTTCGGGACGCCTGCGGTCTGCTTGAGGATGTCGTGCGTTCGGCGCAGCGTTGTAGCGGACATCAGCAGCGGAGACGTGTCGTAGGTGCGGAAGGTGTCCGAGTACTGGAGGCATTTGAGCATCGGTTTTTGAAGACGCCCGCCGATTTCGTAGACGGACGGATACGACGGCAGATCCTGATCCCACTTTGGGTTGATGTTGCCGCCGGCGCCGGTGACGTATTCGAGGATCAGTTCGGGATAGAATTTTTGTTTGGCTTTGAAGGAGTTGAATTCGCGTGTGTCGCCTCCGTCGATCTTCCAGTAGCGGATGTCTGCGTGTTTGGACCACTTGACGAAGGTTTCAGCCTGTTCGGGGGTGACGTTGCCGCGGGTCCACAGGCCCAGCGAGTTCCAGCCGAGGGATTTGATTTCATCATTGAAAACTCGCAGGCGTTCTTTGGGGTGTAAATGTGAATATTTGGGGAAGTCCCGGGGATCGGTGACGAGGTTGAAAAATGCGGGACCGCTGGCGATACGTTCTTCGGCGAGTTTGGTTTGCCAGCCATGATCGATCAGGAAGATGTAGTCGCTGCGTCCTCGCGGCAGGAAGGTGGTTGCCCAGCCGTCTTTTTCGTTGAAGAGGCTTTCATAGGTCAGCTCATCACGGGCGTTGCTGTTGGTGACGGAACTGAGATTCTGTAGATCCGTGCCCCGACCGATCCAGTAATTCTGGGCGTACCACGTGCACCAGTAGTTCGGCGCGGTTGCGGGTTCGGACGGGACGAGGTTTACGGCGTTGGCGCATCCGGCGGTGAGAACCATGCATAATATAATTGCGATTCGGGCAGTTCTTTTCATTATCCGACATTTCCCATTTAAGCGTTCTTAAAACACCATTCTACCCTTTCAATATAAATAATTTCACCAAATTCAACTTGAACTATCAAGATTTTCATTTTCCAAAGCAGCTTTCTTACAGATTTATACAAAAGCCCAAATTTGTGGGCTCCGGACTGCTTGAAAGCCCTGCTTTTGAACACACCCTGACTGCTCTAGCGTTCGTAAAAGCAAATTTTTCAACGATAGTTAGCATTAGTCATATCCAACTGGTATTAGTTTCAAGCGTTTGATTCTCTCAAGGATTTCATAAAACAGCGACCTCGACACCAGCACCTCAGCCATTTGAAACGTCACATACCGAGCATGGCTGACGACCTTGGCCCCGATCTTCACTAGCCTTTCCCGCATCGTACGCAATGACCAATCGTTTATGGACGTTGGCAGTGCCAACCGACGCAGAAAGTTACCGATATTATAGGCCATACAAAACAGTTGCAACCGAACCTGATTGTCATCAAAATCATGGCAGGACAGTCGTGTCCATTTCAACGCACACTTGCCTTCTTTGATCCACTGCTCCGCTGTTCCACGCTTGTTATAAAACTTCACCACATTGCTGTGTTTCCAGCGAAGGTTGGTTACGATAAAATCAATTCTGGGGAACAGTTCCCCTTCATGCCATTCGACTTTAGCAACGACTCTTCTGTCTATTTCCCAACTGGCAGCTTGGTATCGAAAACTGTGATATTGAACAACCGGCTCTTTCGGAGGACGTCCCACAGGACGACGAGTCAAAAGGTGCTCAATGTGGCTCTGGAGGATGTTATTGCCCTTTAGCCGTATCGCATAGTAATAATCTTCGGCTTCAACCAGGCGGTAAATGTCAGGATTAGCAAAAGCCGCATCGCCACGAAAATAACGGGTAATGTCTTTGTCCTGATACCGTTTAATAATAGGTTCCAAGACGCTTTTCCAATCATCACTGCTGTACACATTACCGTTGCGGAGCAAGGCTCTTTCAATATCACCATACTGATTGAATACAAACAGGGGATGATAACAAGTATAGCCGAAATGACCGTTGTAAGCAGAACCTTCCTGCTTCCCAAATGTCGGACTATCGGAGCTGTCCATGTCGAGGATGATCTCTTTAATGGGCTTACAATTATTAACTTCATCGACCAACTGTCCCGGTTGATTGATCAGGGCTTTCAGGTTATTGGGTTGCGTCAAAATCTCTGTTTCAAACCGTCCCATCTGGCTGACCGAGGCGGCTGTTTTATCTTTGGCTCTTTCGCTGACTACGTGCCGCATAGCAGGATCAACAGAGAGCCGTTTGGCATCGTTGGTATCTTCATAGCCCGCCAGGCGGCTGTACACCGACTGTCTCAGCAACGCAGCCAGACTGTGCTGAGTGTTTTTGCCGATTCGATTATCTGTTATTTTACATGCTGTCATTTCTGTCAATCCGAATGCATCATCAATCTCTCGATACGCAAATAAACCTGCGTCACTGGTGACTTTTACTCCGTGAAACTTTTTGCTTTCACCCATAAGGTTCCCCAAATCAGAATAGCAAAACTGGCTTAAATAGCATCCACAAGCTCTATACTATCAAATTTTCACTTTTTTGCACGAATTTAAATGGGAAATCCGGGGGATAATATCCTATCATAAAAATAGAACCAATTTTTCAGGAACAGACCATAAGGATTTGTTTTTTGCTGAAAAAAAGGTATAATCTGTTTTGGCAGTCAACTATTAGTCTCTCTAAGGAGTCACAAAATAGTCAGGTCAAGACACATAAATCGACGTGATTTCCTTAGCGGCTTAGCCAGCTCAGCCGCAGGCATCACCATACCGCATATATCGAACGAAATCGCTTTTGCTGCTATACCTCGAAACAATAACATTGTAGAACCAAAGGCTATAGTGGCAATTACTAGATCCAATAAAACCAAAGCCGAGGACATCACATTCTCTGATATTAAAGTTATGGTCACCGAAGCAGTGAACTTATCCGGGGGCCTTAAAGGCATTATTAAAGATGGCCAGGTTGTCGTACTGAAGCCCAATCTAATGTGTTTATATATAAACTCAACCGGTGAAAAGTTGATGCCGAATGTAAACGGAGTTACGACAGACTGGCGTGTCACTAAAGCCGTGGCTCAGCTTGTCAGAGAACTTAATCCTAATGGCAGAATTTATGTGATGGAAAGTTCGGCCTTCCAGCAAACAAGAACTACTATGGCCGCACTAAACTATACTCCTGAAAAAATGCCTGAAGTCGACGACTTTATTTGTATCGAAGAGAGCGGAAAGTACGAACAATGGGGCAAAGGTAACATTACCTAATGGCATCGGTCTTTATCCTGATTATATGAAGCCAAACAAATCAGCAGAATTCTATTTCAATAAACTCTATTATAATGCTGATGTTATTATCAGTATCCCGGTTCTGAAGAATCACCATTATGCCGCCATTACCGGAGCGATTAAAAATGTCGCCATCGGCTCAAGCCCTCCTAATATCTACGGCACAAAATCAATGCTTACGGTAACAAAGGCTACTCCCAAATATGTCGTGGACAAATGGGGACCATTGATAAGACTTGAAAGATCAAAAAAGATTAATCACGATCCATACTATTTGAGTTTGTGGATGCACGATTATTATTTATGCAAACCAGTTCATTTTGTAGTTACCGATGGTCTGCAAGGCTCACAAAATGGCCCTGATATACCCGGAACAACAAAGCAAAAATGCCTAAAAGACAACCAGATGAATATGCGTCTCATCCTTGCAGGAAAAGATCCGCTGGCCGTAGATACGATACATTCACTTGTAATTGGCTTTGATCCTGACAGGGTTAACCATCTTGCAAATCTAAGTACCTCTGGCTGTGTCAATCCAGCTTTAATAAGAGTAAATGGTCGGTCTGTACATGATGTTAGAAAACGTTTTGCCCTGGAAGGTGGCAGAATAAATGCAATGAATGCAAAACACAGCTCCTATAAGCCTCCTCAGTTAAAAATAGAAACTGCTAAAGTAAGAAACAATAAACTTAATTTGCATCTGATTATTAAGCCCCGTCAAACCGTAAAAGCAGAAATAGCCGTAGATGGTAAGATCCATGATAAGATAGTCATTGGTAATTTTGAAAATGTAATTATGGATATAGATAGCGTTAAAACTCGTCCAAAGAACATCACTGTCTATGCCTATGACCACTTTCTCAACTGCACTGAAAAGACAGTTACTATGAGCTAATAGCTGTTTGGATGTTACCTCTTTCAGAAGCTGGAAAACACCCTCATTTACATGGTGACGTTATGACACCAAAATGTTACTACAGATGCCGAATATGACGGTTGATGGAATTTCCAAATCTCAAATATTAGCTAAAAATCGAATATTTTTTCGGAATATTTAGTGTGATATCGGATTAAGTAAACGGTGAGAACGAAATGTGTCAGTAACATAATTCTTCTCTCTCTTTTTTCCTTGCATGGCACATTCAAGAATATACAATCACATATGCAACCAAAGGCAGGTCTGTGCGGAAACGAAACCTATGCCTCAAGTGTACAGGTGTGTTTTAGTACAGTGTATATGTGAAATTCCGGATCAGAAAAAACATCAATGAAGGATGTGATCATTAATGTAAGCGATTTCCGCAAGCACTACTGTGATGTCACTGCAGTAGATGGTATCAGCTTTGATGTATATCGGGGCGAGATATTCGGTCTGTTAGGTCCAAACGGCGCTGGAAAGACCACCACCCTTGAGAGCCTGGAGGGATTGCGTGCTCCTGATGGCGGCTCATTGCGGGTGATGGGCGTTGATCCCGTTCATCAGGCGCGCAAGTTACGGGACCTGATCGGCGTTCAGCTCCAGACATCAGGCATGCCGGATAGAATCCAGGTGGACGAGGCGATGACGCTCTTCTGTGCTTACCATGGAATCGCCCCACGTTTCGACCTGCTGGATCGTCTGGGTCTTGCGGATAAGAAATCTGCTCAGTATCAACAGTTGTCCGCGGGTTTGCAGCGTCGTTTGTCTTTAGCGGTGGCCATCGCTCACGATCCCCCTGTGCTGTTTTTGGATGAACCCACGGCCGGGC
>SMTZ1_10007257_pt1 | contig 14522 bp, 14 predicted proteins | sample DeeMarSWOR136_30_FD_25667 | JGI IMG/M metagenome (IMG submission 25667) | reverse complement strand
GAAATTTGGGTAGGTAGTGAGCGGAAAAAAACAGTATTTACACAAGGGCAATTGACTCTATGAAATAAGTTCCATGTAAGCGCCTGCTGTTCTTCCTCCTTGACTACAACACGAATACTCTCATGAAAGCAGTATTACTTATTCAGGTACGCATTATTCGGAAGAACTAAAATTAAGTATTCATAAAACTCTGAGGAGGATGTTATGACAGATATTGCAGCACTGCTTGGTAATGAAGCGAAGGATCTCTTGGAGCACAAGATATTGCAGCACTGCTTGGTAATGAAGCGAAGGATCTCTTGGAGCACAAGGCCAAAGTGCCTAAGGACACGCTCCACCTGCCCGGTCCAGATTATATCGACAGGGTGCTTGTCCATACGGACCGCTCGGCGCGGGTTCTGCGAAATCTCGCAGACATATTCAACAATGGCCATCTTGCGGGATCCGGTTACCTTTCCATACTTCCCGTGGACCAGGGGATCGAGCACTCCGCTTCAAGCGCCTTTGCCCCCAATCCGATCTATTTCGATCCCGAGAACATCGTCAGACTTGCCATTGAGGGAAACTGCAACGCCGTTGCTTCGACCCTTGGCGTTCTCGGCGCCGTTTCACGCAAATACGCCCACAAGATTCCCTTCATCGTCAAGATTAATCACAACGAACTGCTGACCTATCCCCCAAAATACGATCAGGTTCTCTGGGCAAGCGTGGATCAGGCCTTTAACCTGGGGGCCGTGGCCGTGGGCGCAACCGTGTACTACGGCGCGCCTGAGTCGGGCAGGCAGATCACCGAGATATCGGAAGCGTTTGAGTATGCACACAGCCTCGGTATGTTTACTGTTCTCTGGGCCTACCTGCGGAACAGCGCCTTCAAGACCAAGGAAGCCGACTACCATCTCGCGGCTGACCTTTCGAACACGGCGAACCACTTCGGCGTCACCATAGAAGCGGACATCATCAAGCAGAAGCAGGCCGAATGCAACGGCGGATACACCGCACTGAATTTCGGCAGGACCGATCCCAGGGTCTATTCGGATCTCACTACGGATCATCCCATCGATCTCACAAGATACCAGGTGATGGGGTGCTACATGGGAAGGGTACCCATGATCAACTCAGGTGGTGGATCGGGAGAGAACGATCTTGCGCAGGCAGTGCGAACGGCCGTCATCAACAAGCGCGCCGGCGGAACGGGCCTTATCTCGGGCCGCAAGGCATTCCAGAAACCCATGAAGGAGGGCGTCGAGCTTCTGCACGCCATTCAGGACGTGTATCTGGACAAGAAGGTTACCGTCGCCTGACAGAAAGGCATTCAAAGAGGGGAACGGACGAAGCTCCCTTTTCTAATGTGCGATTTCTTCGGGCAGGTCCTACTTCAATCCCATACCCATGACGAGGGCGTTTTCCCGCTCCTGGGGGTAGTAATTCTCTATGACACCGATGACCGAGAAACCGCATTTTCTGTAGAAGGAATAGGCCTGTTGATTGGAGGGACGAACCTCGAGGTAGCAGTACTCGGCATTTCGGGAACGGGCGTTGCCCATAAGGGTGTTCATGAGAAAAGTGCCGAATCCCCGGTGCTGTTCCCGGGGCTGGATGGCGATGTTGATGAGGTGGATAGTGCGCTCATAAGCCTCTTTCGTGTACAGGAAGTTCGCCCTGTTCTTGAGGAGATGATACCCGCCGTAGCCTAGGATTCCATTTTCATTTCTCAGGGTCACCACGTAGTTGTTCATGTCGGAGAGAATGAGACGGAAGAAGTCATGTGACCACGGGTGCCTGAACACGCTCCGCTCGATGGTGAGGACTTTCTCGATGTCCCTCTCTAACATCATGGTGCAGAAGATGCGAGGAATCATGTTCCGGGTTTGATGGGCGGAATTACCTATTTCCTGTTGAAGAATCCGGCGAGCTTTTCGAGTTCATTGATTTTAATGATTTCCAGGTTGTAACCGTCCGTATTGAGGAAGCCTGAGCCTATGAGCTGTTGTATCTCCGCCTCCACCTCCTTCTGTGTTGATCCTATCTGTTCGGCGATACTCTTGATGGCATCGGCGTAGACGAAGCTCTGTACATTACCTGCACCGTGGTGGGCGTGGATCAGATCATTGAGGGCGCTGATGACCAGTAGTTTGTTGTCCCTTTTTGTCAGATCCCGAATGGCATTGTCGGCCTTTTGAAGCCGCAGACAGAGTTTTTCAATGATGTTCATGGCGATGTTGGAGTTCTTGCTGATCATGCTCAGAAAGCCCTGACGGTTGAAGCAGAGCAGTTCACAGTTGTCGACAGCCGTTGCGGTTGCGGTGCGTGGAGCCTGGTTCACAATTGCCATCTCGCCGAAAAAATCTCCCTTCTGGAGTACCATGAGAATTTTTTCCACATTGCCGATACGTTTGGTAATTTTAACCCTTCCCTTCTGAATGATGTACATGGTGTCGCCCTGTTCGTTTTCGTTGAAGATGACTCTTCCGGCTTTGACCATCTGCCCGTATTTTTCGAAGAGACTGCTCTTTTCCATTTTTCCTACCCCGATTCCTGTCTTTCTCTCTACCCATTATACTACCATCGGCTTTGTCTGTACAATAAGTTTGTTGCTTTTTCCCCTACCCGATTATAAAGTGAGAGCTATGGAAGGCCGGATCGTTTTTCTGCTGCTCTTGGTACTGCTGTTCCCGTTCGCCCTAGTCCAGGCGGAGGAGAACGCAGGCGTTGTGGTTTCCGACACCCTCCTCGGCTTCTATCAGCGGCACCTGACAATCCACGATGGGGCGCGCTGCCTTTTTTTTCCGACCTGCTCGGAATTTTTCAGACAGGCCGCGGAACGCTACGGCTGGTTCTGGGGCGCGATCATGACCCTGGAGCGGATGCTCTACCGGGAGCACCGCTGGTCGTTGAGCAGATACCCTCCGACCGGGGACGGCGTAAGGCGTGTCGATCCGGTGTACCACAACTACATCTTCGATGCCGAAGCATACTATAGATGACACTGAAAAGGCTCCTCGTTTCAATACTGCTTCAGCTTTTCCTGCTCTCATCCAATCCGGTCCTGGCAGAGGGAGAACCCGGTTTTGCGCTCTACCTTTACCGCTCTGGGGAGTATCAGTCGGCAGTCACGGAGCTGGAGCGTTTCGTATACGACAATCCTGAAGACCCCTTCGTACCAATTGCCCATTACCTCGTCGCACTCTCCCATGCCCACACAGGGCAATACCGGAAGGCGGTGGTACGTCTTGAGAAATTGATCGATACCCTGGAAACCGCGGGGAACGGGGAGCCTGTGCATGGGCTTGTCTGTGAATGTTATCTCCAGCTCCTCAACCTGCACTTCAGAGAGCGGAGTTTCAGTGATTTCGAGGTGGAAGCTGCGCGCTACGCCGCCAGCTGCTCTGACTCTGATGCAAGCCTCGACGCATGGGTCCGGAACCTCGAACTTGCCGTCCATGTGTACAAACGCAACTGGGAGGAAGCTGCGGAACTGGTGCATGGGGCAAACCACCTGACCGGAGACGAGAGGGAGCGTTTTGACAGGGGGATCAGGCAGATTCAGGAGTACCGGTTCAAATACCCTGTCCTGGGAGGCGTGCTGTCAGTCCTGCCGGGACTGGGCTACCTGTACGCCGGAAGACCCATGGAGAGCCTGCGCAGTTTTTTCATAAACGCGGCAGGCATCGGTCTTACGGTCTTCTGTTTCGTGACGGGAATGCCAGTACTCGGTGCAGTGTTTGGGATGGTGGAAGCCGCACTGTATGTGACCAACATCTACGGAGGTGTCAATGCGGTCATGCAGGGGAACGCGCAGCTCACCATTGAAATGCGGGATAATCTGCTTCGAGATATTTCCATACCCCCCCTTGATGCACTGACCATACGAAGGGAAATTGTAGGCCCATGATCGCCCACGATGTGATGACCTACGTGAGTGCACGCTCGGTAGGTTTCAGGGATGTGCCCGTCACGTTACGCCCCTATTCCTATGGCGAAGTGGACCGCGACCGCTACAACCCATCATACGCATGGGAGATGAGGGAGGGGGGAACGCCGGTTGTTTCCTCCGACAATCCCTACTTCGACGAGCAGGAATATTACGGATCATCTGTCCGGTATTCCGGTTTGAGAGGAGATAAAGCCTCTCGGGATGATGCAGTCTCTGCGCTGGAGGTGCTCTCCCTCTATTCAGCCGAGCCCGACTGGGGCATGGACCGGGAGCTCGAGCTCTCGCCGCTTCAGAAACTTACGGCAGGAAGTCAGGGATACCGGCATCTCCGCTACGGGTTCTTTCTCTTTCGGGCCGGTGTCGCGCATCGCCGGGCGCTCCATTTTCAATCCCTTGCGGCGCATGCCTTCGACCGGGGTGATCCATACTGGGGACTGCGCTTTTCTGCACGGGCTTTGCACTACATACAGGACATACTATCGCCCTATCATTTGAAACCCATCCCCGAGTGGTACTGGATTCCCAGGCTGTTCCGCCTCAGGGCGGTGTACCATACCATATTCAACTATCACCTCAATTTCGAGGGCTATACCGGCTATCATCTGTGGCACGGCACACAACGCTTCATACGGTGCATCGAAGGCGCAGGACCCAAGGCCATCGGAGATCTGAAACAGGACCTGCTGAGGGCATCATGGAAGGTTCGGATGCTCTTCTACGGTATATTCGGGGAGTGCAGGAAGATGTGGGGGGAGAGCCTGTCCGAAGGCTTCCGTAGACTGGGCAGGGATTGGATTGAGGAGTATACACCGTCCGAACGCCTGAACCTTTTGGTCTGCAGGTGGCTGACACTGGCATCTAGTTACGTGAAGGGGTACATCCTGAAGGATGTGCTCCCATACATGGAGAAGGGGAACAGATGAGGGCTGTGCGGCTTTCCTTCAGGGATAACCCGGCCTCCTTTACTGCGGCATATATTGCGCGTGAAGGAATTGATCTCCTGCGGACCATGATCGTTTCGCCGACGCAGAGGTTCAAGACCTACTTTGCAGCATCCCTGCTCCAGGTCCGAGAGCAGGGGAGCGCACTCTCACCCGTTCTCACCACCAGTTCCGATCTCATCACCGGCATAGTCTCGCAAACCGGGATGGGGCTTGCCAGTGACATGGAGAAACTCACACTTCTCTACAACGCCTGCGAGCAGACGGATGAAATGGTGGAGCTCTTTCCTGAGAATTTCCTGCGGAGCTTCCGGTCCTATATCAGGGTATCCAGGAAGCTGCTGGGAAGCTTCGAAGAGCTGTCAAAGGAAGAGCGGGACCTGGAAGCCTACCTGCAGGGTGCGACAAGAGGTGAAGGGGTTGGATGGGCGCAGCTCAACCTGCTCCGTGCTCTTGGAAGAAATTACTCCCGTCTTCAGCATGATCGGAATTGTCATGACATGAACTTTCTCCTTGGAAGGGTAACTGAAGACCGCATACGAAACTACTTTGCTCCCTATGACACCGTAATCCTCGTGTCTCCCCTGTCGCTCACCCGTTTCGAGCAGCGTGTGTACCGAACTATCGATGAAAAGCTCACCGTCATTTATCAGGACACCGACGAGTACGATTTTTCCCGCATACTGACCTTCAGGCGGAACGGCGGCGCGATTGGCGCACAGGAGGAGCCGCCTGGCGGCGTTCCCGTGGTTTTGCCGAGCAGCGGCGGGGGGGCACGCTTCTTTCAGGTCTCCTCCCCTCTGGAGCAGGTTATGGCAGCCCTGTCCCTTGTGCGGGAGGAACTAGCCCATGGTACGGAGCCCCAGGAAATAGCCGTGATAAACAGCGATGATCTGTTCGGGAGGATGCTCCACGACGCGTTGGATTCACTGGGCATTGAGGCGAACCTTTCCGGGGGTCTGCCAGTGAAGACAAGTCCGCTCTACCAGTTTCTCCTCCTGGTTTCCCGTTTCTTCAATACCGGGTTCGACACGGAGCATTTCCTGGAACTGCTCAGAAATGAGTTTTTCCAGGAGCTTCTGGGGGGAAAATCAGACAGTGCATACCGTGAGGAGTACCGCAGAATACGGGAGAGCATCATCAGGAACCGAGTCTTCAAGCTCCAGTCGATCAGGTCATCATACATCGAGGGGGATGAACGGAGAAGGGATATATTCGGCCTTCTGGGGCGGATCCATGCATCGAAAAATTTCACAGCACTGTGTACCGGTCTGGAGACGCTCTTTTCCCGCCTGGGTTCGAGGAAGACCTATGCTTACCATGCCGTCCGTGAGATCATTTTCGATTCGGCACGTTCTCTGTGCGATCTGTCGGTGGGTGTAGAGGATTCACCCCTTGACGTTCTGTTGCAGACCCTGGGCTCCAGTATGTACCCGCTTCGGGGTGTTTATTCGAGGGGTGTGCAGATCCTGGGTCTTCTCGAGATGCGGGGCATCACCTTCAGGAAGGTCATCGTACCCTTCTTCAACGAGGGTTTCTACCCCCTGAAGCATGAAAACGACATACTGCTTCCCCTGGAGGTCCGGGACGAGCTCGGACTTGCCTCATTTCTGGACCGTGAAGAGCTCAGCTTCTACTACCTCAAACGGATCGTGTATGCTGCAGAGGACGCCTTCCTCATTTCCATCGCGGACAAGAGCGGAGACATCGACGTGACAAGCCGCTATGCCTCACATTTTGGCATGACAATGGGTAACAGGGAACGGAGTCTGCACTACACCCTGCCGGTGAAGAGCACGGGTAGTGGCGGGGATTCCACCCGCTACGATGAGGCCGTCTTACCCACACCTGCGAAGGATTACTCGCGGTTCGACGTCGACCTTTTGAAGGCGTGTGAGACGAAGTACTTCATTGCAAGGGTTCTCGGGCTGGAAGAGCCCGATGAGCTGACCAGGGACGTTTCGCCCGTACTGGTTGGACAAAGGGTGCACCGTGTGTTCGCAGAGCTCTACCGCGATGTGGACTACGCTCATCTCGACAGGAATGGGTTGTCGGAACGGCTCAACGCGCTCATCGATGAGCATTTCCCCGAGGGCCTGTTCTACTCACGGGAGGAGGATCTCCTGCATTCCATTCTCAGGGAGAATCTGGGAAGGGCACTGCAGCATGACCTGCGACGTTTCGAGCAGGGCTACCGGGTCTGTCCCGAATACATGGAGCGTGACCTGGAGGCGCTGCTTGCCGGCGGCAGGTACAGGATACGGGGTAGAATCGACAGAGTCGACCGTGCCCCCCATGGAGGTTTTGTACTGATCGACTACAAAACAGGCAGATTACCGGCTCGCACTCCCCATCTGGAAGAGGGAGACTTCAGAGAAGTGCAGCTCGGTTTGTACGGTATCCTGCTCCAGCAGAATGAACCGGGTGCATGCACCGAGGAGCTCTGTTATTTTGACCTCATCGAGAAGCACAGGCTGGTGACCATCGTGGAACATGAGGATGTGGAGGAATATCTTTCACGCTTCGAGGCCCATCTTGTCGAGTTTCTCGACAGGTTCAACGCGAGCGGGACACTCTCATTGACCGACGACCTGAACACCTGCTCCCGCTGTGGCTTTTATAACATTTGCAGAGTTTATGAAGTATGAGCGGAAATACACTGTATGATCCCGCATGTTCCATTGCGCTGAGCGCATCGGCAGGTTCGGGCAAGACATATGCCCTCACCACGAGGCTCCTCACCATGCTTCTTGGAGGCGTGCACCCCTCTCAGATCCTTGCAATCACCTTCACCAATGCCGCAGCAAGGGATATACGGGACGAGCTCTTCAACAGGCTGGACACTCTGAAAGCTGGAGAGAATGCCGAGGTCGAGCTTTTCAGCGACACGCTCGGAGTCAGCAGGGAGCGCGTTTCAGGCATGGCCGCCGGTCTTCGTTCAGCACTGATGCGACAGTTCTCACTGCTCCAGATTTCGACTATTCACAGCTTTTTCGCCCGTATCATACGCTGCTTTCCTAGGGAAACGGGCATGGTGGACTTCACCGTTATCGACGATCCCGAAAGAGACTCCCTGATCAAAGAGGCAATCGTCCGGTTTTTCGACAGGATGCATCACGATCGGAGGCTGTTCAACCGTGTGTATTCGCTGCTCATGAGCAGGGGTGACCGTGGCACGGCTGCTGCACAGCGAATCCGTACCATATACGATCGGGTGCATGCAATGTTCTATGTGCTCGAGCCTTTTGTGGAATGCATGAATACAGATGTGACGCGTGTTGAAGAGGAGTACTTCAGATATCAGCGGTACCTGCAGTCACCTAAATATATCCGCATACTCGAAACCCTTGCCGGTTTGGTGTCGGCACATCACGCAGAGCACGGTGAAAAGAGGTATACCCGTGATTTTGTAACCCAGCTTGAAGAGTTCATGCGCGACCGGTCGATCAGAAATCTTGCCGAGAGCCCCTTTTTTCGCGACTACGGGGCACGTGGGCTGAAGAACTACCTGCGGAGCATGTGTAAACGCCTCCCCGAGGAGCAGGCCTCCCGTTTCGAGCGGCTCTTCCACGATTCGTGGCGGGGGCTGAGCCGATACTTCATGAGTGAGATGCACCACAACGTGAGCACCTGGCTCAACGTGTACGCACTGATACAGCGGATCTACGATGTGATGAAAGCACCTGCCCACGTCGTCGATTTCACTGATATCGAAATCAAGGCGCGGGATCTCCTGGTCAGCCTGCGGGATTTCTCATTCTTTCAACATCGGATCGAGTCGTGGATACGGTATATCCTCATCGATGAGTTCCAGGACACCTCTGAACTGGAGTGGAGCGCCCTGTATCCTCTGGTACAGAACTGCCTAAAGAGCGGAGGTGCGCTGTTTTATGTTGGGGATGTAAAACAGTCAATTTACCGGTGGCGCGGCGGCGAGCCCAATCTGTTTTCCAGGATCAGAGATGAGCTTGGTATTCAGGAGGAACAGCTTCACTACACCTACCGTCAGAACGGGGTGCTCCTGGATTTCGTCAACCGGGTATTTCTCGATCTCCACGAAGAAACCGGAGGGCGCTTTGGTTATGCGGAGCAGCACCTTCCCCCTGGGTCTGAAGGGAAGGAGCGTGGTTACGTGCACATAAGGAGCTTCCGGGATCGGGATGTGCTCATCGATGGACTGCTCCGCCACCTCCATGATCTCACCCTGCAGGGTGTCGGGCACGACGACATTGCCATTCTGTGCAGGAAGAACAGTGAGGTCGAGGAGATCGAGGCCCTGCTGAGACAGGAGCATATACGGTTCAACTCGGCAGGGCGAACCAGGCTTCTGGATGATTACAGTATCATGGATCTGGTCAACACTCTCCACTTCGTGCGCGAGCCCGAAGAACCGCTGTATCTCGCCGGTCTGCTCAGGGCTCCTCTTTTCAGGGTCCACTACGATGAGCTCCTTGCATTGCAGGGGGATTGGAGGCTCCACCTGCACCGTCTCAGGGACGTGAACCGTGGCCTCTACGAACGGATACTGCATATCATTCGCCTGTCCCGGTACAGCTCAGTCTCACGGTTCATGCGGGGGCTCTACGAGGAGTTCGACCTCTTTTCGGTCTATCCAGATAAACGCGAGCAACTCCTCGGCTTCCTCGACCTGGTCTACGGATTCGAGGAAGGCAGGGATCACTGCCGTCTTGAAGACTTCATCCGACATCTCGAAGAGCATAGTGAGTATATCACGCTCAGATCCGGTGATCACAGGGGGGTTACCGTTCAAACCATACACACGGCCAAGGGGCTCGAGTATCATACGGTGATAGTTCCCTTTGTATCGCAGCGGGCCCGCTTTTGGCTCGACGGGTCTCTCATGTACAGCAGGGACGAGGAGGCGAGAATCGATCGGTTCATCCTGGCCACGAACCCCTACCCAAGCTACTATCCGGACCAGGAAGTATATGGGCGCATCCGGGAGGAGAATGATCTGAACTACGTGATCGATGAAATCAATACACTCTATGTGGCGCTCACCAGAGCCCGTGAAAACCTTATCGTGCTTCCCCATGTGGGTGGCAGGTATGAGACCCTGGGAGAGGTTCTGCTGCGGGTCGTTGGAGGTCAACCCGATGAACAGGGTGAGTACGAGGTCAGGATTGGGGAGCCGGTTGAGAGCGCGGTGCGAAGGGAGGAACCGCCTCGAAAATACATCCCGGTTGCAGTGGCCGGGAGCAAAGGGGCTGATGCAGCTGGTTGGTCCGAGAACCATGATCTTGCGGGATCAGTTTCTCCGCTGGCTGAGGAACCAGCTGGAGGAGCGGCAGACCGGCGTAGTAACAGAGAGGGGATGCTGCGGGGTCTCCTCGTTCATTCTGTGCTTGAGCAGATCCGCCGTCTTCCGGTCGATGATGAAATGCTCGAGCGCATGCTGCGCATCGCCCTCGCAAGGGAGGGTCGCACCTACACTCGTGTGGAACGTGAAGGGGCAGTGGAATCGGTTAGACAGGTGATAAAAGATGTCGTCACCGACCCACGGCTCGAAAAATACTTTTCAGAAAGCGCTTTCAGCGAGGTGGGCATCCTGTCCACGGGATTTCAAAATCTCCTGGGAAGAATCGACAGGATTTACATCGATGAGCAGATCGGGGTGATTGATTTCAAGACCAATCCCGTAACGACTGCCGAAGAGCTCAATCTGCTCACCGACAAACTAGAAGAGCAGGTCGTGGCCTACTGTTTGGCTGCTGAGGAGATATTCTCCGGGAAGTGGGTGCGCGGGTATCTCTATTTTACCGGTGCAACCTACGAGCAGCGGCTCGTTCAGGTCTACGAGGGGAGACGGGTATGATGCTCTCGGTTGTTCAGGACAGCCATTTTCCCTTTGGATCATCAGGAAAATGAGTACCTAAATTATAATAAATAATGTAATGAGAGAAATTTGAGTAGGTAGTGAGTGGGGAAAATAGAATGTACACACGGACAATTCACGATATGAAATAATTTACATGTAAGTGCCTGCGTTTTCTTCCCTTGACTATCTCCAGAATACTCTCATGAAAGCACTATAACATATTCAGGTATGCATTATTCGGAAGAGCCTTCCCTTTTATGTATTTTTAAGAACGCGAGCACCGTATCGGCGATCTGCTGCGCTTGCAGGCCGTAGAGACCCAGGAGCTCCTCGTAGGGTCCGCTGCTTGCGTATAGATCGTCAATCCCTATGAACCGCATGGGAACGGGGTGCACCTGTGACAGGACCTCGGATACGGCGCTCCCCAACCCGCCTATGAGGTAGTGCTCCTCAACGGTCACGATTTTTCCCGTCTCACGGGCAGCCTGCACGATCAAATCACGGTCGATGGGTTTGATGGTGTGTATATTGATGAGGCGGGCAGCCACACCCTTTTCCTTCAAGATCTGCACCGCCTCCCACGCCTTCGACAATACGGTCCCGGTGCCGATAACGGTCACGTCACGTCCAATCTGAAAATCGTAATCCTCGTCCATGAGCACCGGCATCTTCGGGCTGCCGATCTTGATGTACACGGGCCCCACGTGCTCGACAGCGGCGTGGACCGTCTTTTTTATCTCTACAGGGTCCCCGGGATTGATCACCGTAACCCCGGGTATTGTCCGTATGATGGCGATGTCGTCGAGGGACTGGTGGGTGGCGCCGAGGTCCGAGTAGGTGAGCCCACCGCACCGTCCCACCACTTTGACGTTCTGGTTCATGTATCCCAGGTCATTGCGGAACATCTCGAAGGGACGGGCGGTCACGAAGGGTGCGATTGCGGCTACAAAGGGTATCTTCCCCGTGGTTGCAAGCCCTGCTGCAAAACCTATGATTCCCTGCTCCATGATGCCGAATTCCATGTGCCGCTCGGGAAAACGCTCGTGGAAGGGGCCAAGTCCCGATCCTGATGAGCTGTCCGCTGATATTGCAACAACCCTCTGGTTTTTTTCGCCGACCTCGACAAGCGCCTCGCCGAAGGTTTTTCTGGGATCTCTGGCTTCACTCATTTCACCACCTCCTGCTCAAGGGCCGCCAGGTCGCGTTCGGCCTGCGCAATCTGCTCCTGTGTTGCCTTCCAGTAGTGGTATTCCGCCCGGTTTTCGGCAAAGGAGATACCCTTCGATTTCACCGTGTTGGCGATGATCAGCGAGGGTTTGCCGCGTTCGAAGGGTATGGCAGTTGAAGCTTCGACGATCTGCCGCATGTCATGACCGTTGATCTCCCGAACGCTCCACCCGAAGGCCTTCCACCGCTGGTCCAGGGGCTCATAGTTCATCACGTCCACCGTCTTTCCGCTGATCTGCAGGGTGTTTCGGTCCACAAACACGAGCAGGTTGTCGAGGCGGTAATGGCTCGACGCGGCAGCCGCCTCCCAGTTGGATCCCTCCGCGAGCTCTCCATCACCCATGACCACATACACCCTCGCGTCGGTACCGTCCATCCTCAGTCCCATGGCCATACCTCCGGCGATCGAAAGCCCGTGTCCCAGTGCCCCGGTGTTCGTCTCAATGCCAGGCACGTAGAACATGTTGGGGTGTCCCGGAAGCCTGGACCCGAGTGACCCGTAGGTTTCGAGGATGGAAATGTCGAAAAAGCCCTTTTCGGCAAGCGCAGCATAGAGGGCCAGGCACTTGTGACCCGCTGAAAGCACGAACCTGTCGCGCCCGGGCCATGCGGGATTTTTCGGATCGACCCGCATGACGTGGAAGTACAGGGCCGTCAGGATATCAGCTGCAGACATGGCTCCTCCGATGTGGCCTGCATTGCCCGCTTTGATCATGCTGAGAACATGCTTTCGTATGGTGAGTGCCTTTTTCTTCAGTTCAAGCTCTTCCTGTGTGCTTAGAGTGCCCATTCATGCCGCCTTTCTACTTTTTCGAGTGTGCGTCAGCGTACTCGTAGATACGCTGTATTTTAGGCTCGGAACGCCCGCCTGGTGTATACTCAGAGCTCATCCAGATCGTGACCAGTGTCTTTGCGAGCTCGGGGCCCACCACCTGTGCACCCATGGTCATGATATTGGCGTTGTTGCTCTTTCTCGAACGCTCCGTGGAGTAGGGATCTGCACAGAGTGCAGCGTATGCACCGGGGACCTTGTTCGCCGCAATGCTCATGCCGATGCCGGTACCACAGAGAAGTATACCGCGATCGTGCTTTCCCCTGGCTACGGCTTCGGCCACCTTGAAGGCTACGTTGGCGTAGATGGGATCCTCGGAGCCGTAATCCTCCCACTCATATCCCAGCTCCTCGAGATGCTTCTTGAGGGATTCTTTCAAAACGGATGCATTGGGGTCGCATCCGATTGCCACTTTTTTCATGGCACAACCTCCTTATCTGCATTGTTGCTGTAAAGACCTGCATGCACTGCAACAATGTACAGGTATCACCCTCAGGGGTCAAGAAAAGGGTGTACCTGTCTATACAGCAAAGGGTGCAGATAGACAGTGTATTCGGGTTCCATTTTTTTTACAACGGCAAATGTGCGTGTGTTCAGGAAAATAGATACGGTACACATAGCGTGTCCCAGCTCAGGCAAAGCCCAGAATATGCCCACATATGTAACAGCATAAACCGTTTATTGGTATTTATAATCAATATAATTAATTTAAAAAGGATATTTTATTAAAATATTTAATTTATTGATTGATTAAATTTAATAATATTGTATATTGGTAGTAGCAAAAAGCCCGGAGGCTGAAAATGGCGCGCGACTGGCAGGAGTTAACAGGCATTGCGAAGGGTTTTTCCATGATCATCGAGAGGGTGCGCATTGAGGGAAGGGGCATCGCCGTGGAGGGGGCTTTCGAGCTTCCTCCGCTGGCCCGCCTGGCACTGGACGACCAGGTATTTATCATCGCATTCATACGAAGCCACGGTTCCATCAAGGAGATGGAGCAGACCTTCGGCGTCAGCTACCCAACGGTGAAGAACCGGTTGAATCGTATTGGCAATCAGCTCGAGTTTGTTGAAATAAACCCGCCATCTTCCAGAAACGAGGTACTGGAGCAGCTTGAAAACGATGACATATCCGTGGATGAGGCAGTGGAGAGGTTGAAGAATCTGTTATGACACCGCTGAGCATGAGACCGAGAGTCGTGACAGGAGGGGCGAACGGAGTGGGGGGCGAGGGCGGGGACAGGAATTTAACCATACTCACTCTATAGAAATGGAGAACTGACATGAGCAAGGAGAGACGAAAGATACTCGACATGTTCGCACGGGGGAAAATCAGCCTCGACGAGGCGGAGCGGCTTCTGGGAGCGCTTCAGCGCGAAGGGGGGCAAGAGAGTAGCGCGAGCGGTGATGATTCCACGGCGCGGCAGGTGCCGAGGTACCTGCGGATCATGGTTGAGCCCGGTGAAGATAGTAAAAAGGCGGAGCGTGTGAACATACGGGTTCCCCTCAGGCTCGTCCGTGCGGGGCTCAAGTGGGCATCCTTCATCCCCAGGGAAGCCAGGGAACAGGTGAACGAATCCCTGAAGAGGAAGGGTATCGAGATGGATTTCACAAAAATGACGCAGGAGGATCTTGACGAGCTGATACAGAACCTGGATGAATTTACAGTCGATGTTGAGGGCGAAGAGAAGGTTCGTATATTCTGTGAATGAACTGCCTGTGCCAGTCTGCACCAATGATATCCATTGAT
>SMTZ1_10007596_pt1 | contig 14523 bp, 11 predicted proteins | sample DeeMarSWOR136_30_FD_25667 | JGI IMG/M metagenome (IMG submission 25667) | reverse complement strand
GGCCATCAGGTAAATCATTGTAGTCTTCCGAAGATAAAAAATCTGGTATAAATGGATCCAGATGTCTAAACAAATATAATATTTCTTTTTGTTTCGCAGCTTTATAAACCGCTTTGGGGTGTTCCGGAATTATGAACAGCATGAACTTTGTATTACTTTCATGAGCTATTTTTTTTATCCTAGCTAATAAATCAAAATCTTCATAGGTCATTTCTCTCTTATAATTAATTTTTTTATAGTCTTTGATAGATTTCAGAAAAAGCCAAAATTTTTTCCCTATAACCGTGCTCATAAATAGATACTTTTTTTCAACTCAATACTCCTAAAACCATCAGAGTTTATTTTAAGACCAATCCCATATTTTCCATTCTCCCAGTTATAATCTCTGTTTGCTTTGAAGACTCCTTTCTCATCAGTAAAAAAAGGATTAATAATTTCTAATTCCTCAGCACTTTTGATTAATCTCTTACCCGGGATTATAATGCCAGGTTTTTCACCGATTAATCTTAATACTAACTCCGTGCAGAAAAAAAAAAAATAAGCAGCAAAATAATAAGAGCACAAAAAAATATAGTTTTTTTTGGATTTCTCTCGAACCAATTTCCTTTTCTTAATTTCTTAAGATTATTCATCTAAAAACCTCCTACAACTTTTTCAGGCTTTTCTCATCTCAAGAAAGATAATAAGTAATATTAAAATGATTTCAGAACCGATAGAGGTATATTATAGAAAGGAATACAAATTTTATTTTATCAGTTTATTGCATCTGTATGCCTGATACCATTCAATAGTTTTTTTTAATCCTTCTTTAAAATCTATTTTTGCCTTAAATCCAAATTCATATAAGGCTTTTGAGATATCTAGGCATCTCCTTGGTTGACCATCTGGCTTTGTTTTATCCCAAACGATTTTGCCTTTAAAATCTGTTAATTTTGTAATTAACTTTACTAAATCTTTAATAGTAATTTCAAAACCAGCTCCAATATTTATAGGTTCAGGTTTACTATACTTTTCTGTAGCGAGAATAATTGCCTCTGCTGCATCTTCAACATATAGAAATTCTCTTGAAGCTTTTCCGGTTCCCCAAACGACTATATGATTCTTCCCTTTCTCCTTAGCGTCTAAGCATTTTTTTATCAACGCTGGTATTACATGGGAAGAATTAGGATCAAAATTATCTTCTGGACCATATAAATTTACAGGCAATAAATAAATGGAATTAAATCTATACTGTTGACGATAGGCTTGGGCTTGAACCAAAAGCATTTTTTTGGCAAGACCATATGGCGCATTGGTTTCTTCCGGATAGCCATCCCAAAGGCATTTTTCCTTGAAAGGAACAGAGGTAAATTTTGGATAAGCACATATTGTGCCAATAATAACTAATTTTTCGACTTTTCTTAAATATGCTTCATGTATCAATTGGATACCCATTATAGAATTATCATAAAAAAACTTTCCTGGATTTTCTCTGTTGGCGCCTATTCCACCTACAACTGCTGCCAAATGAATAATAATATTAGGCTTCTGCATATCAAACATTTTTTTAATATCATTAATATTTCTCAAGTCATATTCAGGTAAATCTGCAATAAAGACATTTTTGCAAGCCTTCTCCTGTCGAATTTTTTTTATTAAATGTTTTCCAAGGAAGCCTTGCCCACCTGTAACAGTTAATATCTTATTATCCCAGAAATTGCTCAATTTATAACCTGTCTGAGCTAGATTTTTTATATTATCTTTATTATTATGACCTTTATATTTTACTCCATGTTAAATCTTTTTCTTTTAAAATTGTTTTCCCTTCTCCAGGAGAAGAGACACCAACAAAATCGAGGTCATAATCTACCATAATCTTTATCAATTCTTTAAAGGAAACTCTTGGAGACCAGTTTAACTGCATTTTAGCTTTGGAATAATCAGCTTGCAGATTTTCAACTTCCAGAGGACGAAAATATCTTTTATCAATTTCAATATATTTTCGCCAATCTAAATTCACATAGTTAAAAGCTTCTTCAATAAATTCAGCTACAGAATGAGTCTCACCAGTTCCTATCACATAATCATCAGGCTTATCCTGTTGAAGCATCAACCACATCGCTTCCACATATTCTGGAGCATATCCCCAATCTCTTTTTGCATTCGTATTGCCAAGGAAAATCTTCTTTTCTTTTTTAGCAACTATATTTGCTAAACCCCTAGTTATTTTCCGCGTGACGAAGGTTTCTCCCCTTCTTGGAGATTCATGGTTGAACAAAATACCATTTGAAGCAAAAAGATTATATCCTTCGCGAAAATTTCTGACCATCCAATAGGAATATATTTTAGAAGCCGCATAAGGACTTCGCGGTCTAAAAGGTGTTTTTTCATTCTGAGGAGCTGGAGCATCTCCAAACATCTCGCTACTTGATGCTTGATAAAACTTGGTTTTTATTCCACTTCTTCTAATAGCCTCCAACAAACGGGTTGTCCCTAGACCTGTTATATCACCTGTATACTCTGGTAAATCGAAACTTACTCTAACATGGCTTTGAGCTGCAAGATGGTATATCTCTTCTGGTTTAATGTTATAAATAATATTGGTTAACTGACTTGAATCAGAAAGGTCACCATAATGCAAAAATAATCTCGCACCAGGCAAATGAGGGTCTTGATATAAATAATCAATTCTGCCAGTGTTAAATGTACTAGATCTTCTAATTATCCCATGCACTTCATAACCTTTAAATAAGAGAAATTCTGCTAAATATGAACCATCTTGCCCAGTGATTCCTGTAATTAGTGCTTTTTTTTTCATTCTTATCTCTCAATTTATATTTTATATTTATAATGAATAATTTTTTTTGTTGTATTTTTTCCTCGATTATTCATCTTAGATTATTATTAAGTTCAAATCTTTTTTGATTAAGTAGAATAACCAACTAAATATAGAAGCATTAACACAACAAAAGCAACTATTTCCATGATGAATTACCTCTTCTTTTAAATTTAATCTTCATAACCGCATTTTTATTTTAATCTTGTCTCCTAAATCCAATTTCTGTATGAGATGAAGATTTCTTGGCAATTATATAAATAAACTTTATCTTCTCATACAAACTTTCCTGTAGACATCGTCTACTGAAAGAACCTCATTGGTTTCTGATGCTCTTTTCACAATCTCTTCAAAATATTGTAAATTACATCCCCAGGGTGATGGGTCAATCGATACATCATGCGTGTAGAAAATAAGCCATCCTCTTTGATGGATATTTTTATTTATTAGAGAAATGATTTCTTCTATAGGTTTACTTGCACTGTAAAGGTTGTTAGCTTTTAAGGAATTTAAATCCAATATTCCAGAATTGATTCCTTCAATCGTACTTCTACATGTTTTGAAGTACTCTCCACTAACTATCTTGGCCTTTATGGATATAACTCCATGAGGGTAAGCGAAATGATTTAGATTTCTGTTCGAAGTTATTTTCTGATATGCTTTTTTATTTTTAACAATATCTTCTCTATATTTTTTTAATCCTAAATGAGGTTGTCTTAGCGCGAAAAAATTCTTCAAACAAACATGACTATAAGTATGACAGCCAATATCATGTCCTTTATCAATCAGTTCTTTTACATCTTCTGCACTACAAGTCTCTCCAATTTCATATAACGAATTAATTAATCCAAAAGTACCCTTTACATTGTATTTCTCTAATATTTTAGCGCCATTAGTAAAAGCTGTCTTTGGGAAATCATCGAAAGTAAAAGATACGATAGGTTTATCTAGCTTTAATTCGATTTCATTTTTAAATAGGTTTTCTATAAAAAATAATCTTAGTTTTTTTGCATCCTTAATCACAAATTGCATTTAATCAGTTATTTCATACAACGAAAAGACCGATTTTTATATTATCTATTCTTGCCAAACAATAGAGCATATTATTTGAAAAATTCCTTTACAGAATTTACCACATATTCACCCTGTTCATTATTTAATTCTGGGAACATGGGCAACGAGAGAATCTCACTTTGATATTGATAAGCAATAGGGAAATCAGAAGGCTTATGGCCTAAATATTTATATGCCAATAAAAATGGTAAAGCAGTAGGATAATGTATTCCTGTCCCGATTTTTTTTGATTTCAAATAACTTGCCAGTTCATCGCGTTGTTTAACGCGTATCACATAAAGATGGAATATATGAAAAGAATTCTCTCGTATTCGTGGTGTGCATACTTCAGGAATATTCGAAAATAAATCATTATACCTCAATGCATTCTTAAATCTAGACCTATTCCATTCATCAATATTTTTTAATTTTACACTGAGTATCGCTGCCTGGATACCATCCATACGGCTATTAATACCTTCTATTTCGTGCTCATGCTTATGAAGAGAGCCGTGGTTAGCAAACATTCGAGCTTTAATTGCAAAGTCATCATTATCAGTAATAATAGTACCAGCATCGCCGTATGCTCCCAGATTTTTTCCAGGATAGAAACTAAAAGTCCCTGCAATCCCAAAAGTTCCAACTTTTTGACTATCATATTCAGCAAAATGAGCTTGGGCACAATCTTCAATAAGAAAAAGATCATATGCCTTGCATATTTCTTTCACTTTAGAAATTTCTGCGGGTTGGCCAAATAAATGGACAGGAATGACAGCTTTTGTCCTCTTAGTAATTTTTTCTTCAATTTTATCAACATCAATATTGAAATAATCAGGCTCTATATCTACAAAAACAGGCCTAGCACCAGACTGACTAATTGTCTCCGATGTTGAAATCCAGCTGTTTGCTACGGTTATGACTTCATCACCTGAGCCAATTCCCAATGACTTCAAAGTTATATAAAGCGCATCGGTGCCGTTTGCGCAACTAATACAATGTTTCACACTATATTTAGCTGCATAAGCCTTTTCAAACTCTTCAACAAATCTTCCTCGAATAAACGCTGTTTCTGCAATAACAGAACGAATTGCTGAGTCGATTTCGGATTTTAAATTATTGTACTGAGCTTTTAGATCAACAAATTGAACATTCATTTTTTGTATCCTTTAAGGCTAGAAGTGTTATAAATCTCTTATTTTTCGAGCGGGATTCCCGGCATAAATTCCAGGTTTTGAAATATCTTTGGTGATAACAGAACCAGCTCCTATCACGACATTATCAACAATTTTTACTGGCAATATTGTCGCATTTGTTCCGATTGATACATTATTTCCCACTCTTGTGGATTTCCACAAGTTTTTATCTCCGCCAGCAGGATGACCAGAAGAAAATGTGTCATTGATGAACATCACACCATGGGAGATGAAACAGTTATCACCAATATTGACCAGTTCACATATAAAAGCATGAGATTGAATTCTACAATTATTGCCTACTTTTGCGCCCTTTTGTATTTCTACAAAAGGTCCAATGAATGTGTTATCACCAATTATGCATTCATAAAGATTGACTGGCTCAATGATTACAACATTTTCTCCAAATTCAACGTCTCTTATGCTTATACTTTTTATTTTGGGCTTGTTTTTCATGATTCTTCTCTAAATATTAATATGAAATTTTTCAATAATTATCTTGAATTACCTCTACATAGAATTTTTATTACCTTCTTAGCATGCTGCACATCAGTCATGCATTTTGTGCTGTTGGTAATACAGTCTAAAAAATGAGCAATTTCGACTTTCAGAGGCTCTTCAAATCTTATTTTTGGCAGCAACACATCACCTGAACGATGGTCGAATCTAATGTTCTCTGGCCTATCATAATCCATACTATCCCCAAGTACAGCCATTTTATCTATTCCCTTATCATAAATGGCAATTTTGTTTTCGGCGACATCATCATAAATAACCATTTTTTTTGCGCCGACAACAATCATCTTCCGAACTCTCTGAGGATCAAGCCAGCTCACATGAATATTAGCCATAATTTTGCCTTGATATTTAATATTCATAAAAACGACGTCGTCAATACCTCCTTGCACATAGTCCATACCATGGACTGTTACTGATAACGGTTCAGGCTCATCCAGCCAATACTGGATAATACTGATATCATGGGGAGCGAAATTCCATAGTGCATCAATATCTGAACGAATTCGACCGAGATTGAGCCGCTGACTATATATATATCTGATATCTCCCAAGTCACCAGAATCGATTAATTTTTTTACATATCTCACAGCAGAGTTATATAGAAATGTATGTCCAACCATGACTATTAGATTTTTCTCTTTTTGTAAGCTCTCAAGTTTTTCTATTTCAGAGATATTGGTAGCTAATGGCTTTTCAACAAGGACATGTTTACCAGCGTTAATCATCCTCACTGCAAGATCATAATGAGTCCTAGAAGGGGTAGCTATTATTACAGCCTTTATCGATGGGTCCTCCTCTATAGACTGGACTTTTTCAGAAACTGAGATTTTTGGATAAAGACTGGTTACGTAATCTCTCCGTTCTTCTGCTAAATCGACAACTAATCTGACGTTGCAATCTTTGTTTGCAACCAAGTTTCTCAATAAATTTGGCCCCCAATATCCAACACCGATTTGTGCAACATTAATCATAGTTATTCCTAAATTTGTTTGTTATTTAATAATCCGCGATAAAATTCAATCAATTTAAATCTTTCTCTTTGCCAAGTGTATTGAGCTATTAATTTCTGTGCATATTCCATCTTCTTTTTCACAAGATCTGGCCTATTCCACATTTTCATGATTTGCTGAGCCATATCTTCAGCACTTTCAGGATCAAAATAAAAAACAGCCTCTTCTGGAATATATCTTATTAAGGTTTTTGTCCGGCTGGATATAACAGGTATCCCTTGAGTTAAATAATCTAATACTTTACAAGTTAGCTGGAGATCTCCAAATAAACCACCTTGATGACAAGAAATACCTATGTCAATATCTTTCATTAAATCCTTTAATTTCTCAACATTCACTGGGTTTAATAGCTCAATATAGTCCCTGATTCCTAACTTGTTTGCTAACTTCAGTACTCGTTCCAAATCATTTCCCTCTCCTAAAATTCTTAACTTAATCCAGGGAAGATTTTTTGAGGCCTGCGCTAAGGCTTCTACGGCTAAATCCAGTCTATAGTGTTCTGTTACTGTTCCAGCATATAATAAGAAAAGGCCATCTTCATGTCGTGGCCAGCTATTATAATTTTTTATGGGTAGGTACTTAGTATCGGGGAAATTATGGATGATAAAAATTTTTTCTTCTTGAACGCCCTTATTTGTTAAATTCTCACGCATCGTCTCATTCACTGACACTATACGATTGGCAAGTCGACAGCTAATTTTCTGCTGCCAATTCAAAGCCTTTAAAACCCAACGATTATGCCCTAATCGAGAAGTAGTAGCATATAACTCCATCATAGGATCATGGATATCAAGCACTAGCTTTGCGCCCATCCACCTTGTAATTAAACCTGCTAATATCAAAAAATCAGGCATATTGTGAATGTGAACAATATGGAAAGGACTTTTTAAATGAAGCGATAACAACTTCCACGCTCCAAGGATAACCAATACTATATATTCAAATAGGTATCGAAAAAAACCTCCACGCTTACGACAAAGTGGCAATCGATAAATATATACACCATTTACGATATCCTGAGCATGTCCTCGTTTATTTCGTTGTTCTTCTGGTGCTCTTAAACATATGACTTTTACATTATATCCCTCTTCTACTAAGGCTTCAGCCTCACGGCGAACACGCACATCCCTTGGATAGTAGCCATGTACAAGCATTCCCACATTTCCATTTGAGACTCCATTAGTCGCTATCTTGAAAGACATATTTTCAAATTTTTTATTAGCTGATTTAATACAAAGAGATTAGATAATAAAAATATTACCAAAAAAAATTTTTTTATTTCGCTTTACATCGATAAGCTACATAAAATTAGACATAAACTTAACGCGATGAATCTATATTGATATATTGATATCATTTTCACCGGTCCAAGCGATATCAACGTAGTCAAATTTATTGAGAAGTAACTCACTTTTATCTAAATTTTGAGATGTAGGTCGATAAACTCGAACAAGTAAAGGTGGTTGAATACCGATTCTATTACTTTTCAAACTTATTCGAAACTCTTTATTTTTAGATTTACACTCATTGAAAGTAACTAATCTTCTTTGCTCAAACCAATCAACTGCCTTGCGAGCCGTAGCAAACCAAGGACGGGTACGTTGAATTTCTTCTAAAACATGTAGATAAAAATTGCCCCAAAGTCTTTCAGGTCCTAAACTTCTTTGATGCCAATTTATTGTCAGCACACCTCCATTTATTGAAGCATTATCTATTAACTTTTTACACAGCTTTAATGCTTGTTTCTCTGACAAATCCATGCGCCGTGAGTAAAATAAGGCTGTATCCTGAATATGTAAAGGCAACTCAAATAAATTTCTTATTCCAAGGGGCTTAAAAACCTGTGTTGTCCCCCCACGATAACCGATAGTTTCATTATAACCAAAAGTCGAATCATAATAATAGCCTGCATCTTCAAGGGATCTGAATGTTTCTTTGCAATATAAAAGCCAGTGCATCCGAATTCCTAAATGATTTTTGCCTATAATCTCAGATATGCGTTTCTGCTCTAAATATCCTTTATCAGAACTATGCCAAGCATCGATTCCATGCACACCCACTTCATTCCCTTGATCAATTAAATAGTTTAATAATTTGCTTAAATTGTAAATATTGTATTTTGGTGCTCTTAACCTTGCAGCACGCTTTAGAGCCTTATCTCCAGCTTTCTTATAAGGGATAAAAAAATAAGTCGCTTTATGCTCTTTCTCAATCTTCAAATAACGGTCAAATTGAAACCAAAAATCAGGAGCTATTTTTAAATATATAAATGGCAGCAAAAATACTGCTTGCCATTTTTGCAGAACACGAAATAATGATATTCTTCCTGTCAGCAATTCTTTAAACGATATAAAAATGCATCTATATATAAAACCCCACATAGAGTGATCAAAAAAATGGTTTGAGATCTTAACGAAATCTACATCATGTGTAAGACAAACAATATATTTAAACTCTGCTGGAATTGGTGGAATCTCTATTAAACTAATTCCTAATTCAACAATCCATTTTCTTAATAAAGCTATGTGGTTTTCAAGCGTTGAAATCAATGCTTTATCTACTGGCTGACCCTCAGTTAATAAATATTTAATTTCTTCAAATAGACTATATCCAATTCTTATAATTATCTGATTATTTGCTTTGGTTTTCATAACTAGAATTTCGGAATTCAGCGCAAGAAATATAGTATTTTTTGGAACATTTCTAAAAGATGCTATTTTGACATAAATTGGCAAAATCATTTCACCTAAGTTCAAGGTCTTAACAGCGTTATCTGTTGTTAAAAAAATATTATTTTCATCATCGAAATTTGTAGATTCATATCCAAAAACCAAAATGACCTTAGCGTTTATTTTTTTTATACATTCACTTTTGCTAATTATTACAACTTCATATTCTCTGTCATCTTTATAAAATTCCCAAGGTGTTTTAAACAACTGAAAAAACTCCTCCACAACCTCTATTTCGTTTTTTTTAGAAATAACGCCGATCAACTCAGATCACTCATAAAAAAAATATTTAAAGAATAAAATCAATAAAATCAATTCTCACAAGAATATCTACAAAAATACTCGATTTCTTTGACATAAATATTCATAGCTTAAACAGTGACTTAATTCTTATCATCTGTTCCTTACGAAGATGTCGAACAACATCAGTAGGAATAATTATTGATCTGTTCCTTATTAGTTCTAATAAATATCCAATTATTCTAAAAATACTTCCAATAAAAAATGGTCTCTCTCTAGTTCTTTTAATGAACTTAAACACTTCGAATAATGGATGATTGCCAAGATAATAGTCCTCTTTCCCTTGTCGAAATCTTGTATATAAAATATTGCATTTCTCTATACTTGTAATTCTATTATGTAACACCTTTAAATCAGGGAAAGACTTCACTACCCAACCATACATTCTTGCCGTAACTTCAGCCGTACTATCTTCGCCTCCGGTTCTTAATGGCATATATCCACCTATCATTTCAAAGCATTCACGTCTAAACATCTGAACTGAGCCTGGTACTCTTTGTTCTGAATTGCCAAAGCGCTCTCTAGTTATTCCATTCTGAAGTTCATTAATCCAGCCACCAGCAATCCCTAAATTTTGATACTGAATGAATTTCATTATAAGTCGCTCGAAATAATCTGACTCTAGCTCAATATCTGCGTCAATATTCCCAACGAATTGATAGTTCAAATCTTTAATCAACTCAAGCCCTGCATTGATTGCAAATACCTTTGCAGCAGTGTTGCGACTCTCATCTCCTTTTAAATTTTTCAATTGGATAAAACCATATTTGCCAGAATATGAGCTAACTATTTTTTCAGTATTATCGGTGCAGTTGTTACAAACAATAATCCACTTTTTTGGCAAAATGGTCTGTGAGACTACGGATTTTAATGTTCTTTCAATATAGTCTTCTTCATTTCTAGCAGCTGTTACCAAAACATATATAGCATTCATAAATTTATGGCCCAATTTTTACTAGCTCAATTAACGACACTCTCTGCGAATAAACTAAAATTAATTCAATTATATTTATCATTAATGTTTTCTATGCAAAAGTATTGCTTTGTCATAAACTTCAATCAATTTCATGATAATCTTGTTCTGCTCTTCTTTTATTAAGCTTCTTGCATTCTTTCCCATTCGCTGACGCAAAGCATCGTCTAAGAGAAGACAGGATATAGCTTCAGCAAGTTTTTCAATATTACGAGGGGGAACCAAAAAACCTGTAACACCATTCTTAACATATTCAGATAAACAGCCCACATTTGTAGCTACAACTGGCTTTCCAAAAGAATAAGCTTTTAGTAAGACTCCACTGGTCGAGGCAGAAATGTAAGGCAATGCTACTATACTGGCTTTTTTAAAAAAGTCTGAAGCCACATTCTCATTTACAACACCTTCATAAATCTCAAATTTGGAGCTATCCTGAATCATACTCCGACATCTTCCCAGGTCTCTTCCGTGGGCTGAAATTACTATGCGTGCGCTTGGGACCTTGCGACTGATAAGAGGTTGTGCCTTTATAAGATACTCGAGCCCTTTGTGCCGATGAGCACGTCCGAAGAAGAGTATTGTACCTTGCTTAACTATGTGAGATTGAAAAGATTCGTTTATAAAATTATCATGTATTGATAACGGCACAACTGCAATTTTATTATCACTAATCCGATAGAGTCTCTTAACTAAAGGAACTTGATCAGTCCCGTTTACAATAATCATATCAGAACCATAAGTGAGCAATTTATATATTATCCAAACCACAAAAAATGGTAATTCTTCACCAAGATTCGGCTTAGGTACCACCATTGTGGATACTATAGGTATCCGACGCAAAAAGTAAGCAAGCAAAGCGAACCACAACTCTCCTGGCCCCAGAAGAATATGCACCACATTTACTTTATCTTTAATTATTGTATTGCATAACTTTCGAAACTGTATAAATGATCGTGGATCGCGCATGCGGGGAGGATTTACAAGCTGAACTTTGCATGCTCTCGGCAGAATTCCCGATTCATAAAGAATTTCTATTGGCCGATTAGAATCACCTGTTATCTTCACGACATGCGGATGACTCAAATACAAAGTGGCTGAAATATTTATTCTATTGAGTGTATTCGCAAGATCAAGTGCAATTGAAATATCACCTCTAGCAACCAAGCCCACATGCACTTATAAATTCTCCTTATTTAATTATTATTAAAGGTATTTTATTAACCAAAATTAATTTTTTAAGAAAGAAATATGAGACATTATCCGATTTTAATAAAACATAATCTTATTTAATTCAATTGGTTAGCTTCCACTTGATTAGCATGAGTAGTCTCAAAAGATTAGAAAAAAGAAAAAAAATCACCCCCTATATAACCCTGCAATTCTCCCTCGATATTCGACTAAACTAACAAAAGAAACAACCATGAAAAGCTTAATAACGTTTCTAATCATTTTTATACAAATATCAACATCCTTCCTGTTTTCTGGAAATCTTTATTATGTAGATGCCACAAATGGAAATGATGTTAATCCAGGAACAGAAGCTCTGCCTTGGAAAACAATCCAAAAAGCAGCTAATACTATTCTGGCGGGTGACACAGTCATAATAAATGCCGGTACTTATAATGAAAGAGTCTCGGAAAGCACATCTGGAGAATCTGGCAGTTTAATAGTATATAAAGCTAAATCAGGGGATACAGTTGTTATTAATGGCGGATTTATTTTAACAGGCAATTTTATAAAAATAGATGGTTTAAACATAACTTGTTCGAATAGCAGCTGCGATTGGAATGGTTGTATCCATGGGTCTGGAGATAATTGTACAATAACAAGCTGTATTATCTCCGATGCGGCAAGACCAGGAATTAAGACAACAGCGTCTTCTGATTATTGGGCTATAAAAGACAACTATATAACTAGATGTCTTCTTAATGGAATAGAATTAAAGGGACGAAATCACGTAGTTGAGAATAACGAAATTTCCGATATTAGAGATAACGTTAAAGGCTGTTATAGAAACGATGCTAATGGAGTAATGTTTTTTGGGAGTGGTCATGTATTTAGAGGAAATTATATCTATGGAATAATTATGGCAAATCAATCAGACTCCCCACATATCGACCACTATCAAACTTATCACGAAAGCTCTATCTCTGGTGAAGAAGCCGGAAATAATTGTATTTTCGAGAAAAATCATTCACATCACTATCAACAAGGACATTTCACCTTTATGCTTGAAGGGACTGCATCTTATCCAGCTCATCATTTAGTTATAAAAAATAATCTATTTGAGGTTGGTGGAGGAATAAATTGTGGCAATGGTTATTACCAAAATGCTATTTATATCTACAACAATACTTTTATTGGGAATCCTTCCTTTACTTCAAGTTCTGCTTCAGCGATATGTCTAGAAGGAGTAACCAATTATGTAGTAAAGAATAACATTACAGTGGATTATAGAGGTAATGGATTTCATAGATATATCTATAGTGGAAATGGAATAGTTGATTACAATACATTGTGGAATTCTGATGACTCCACACCTCGTGGATCACTTGGAGCACAGCTAAACGAGCTTTGGGGAGTAAATCCTCTCTTTGTTAACTTCGTAGCTAGGGGTGGAGGAGATTATCATCTCCAACAGTATTCTCCTTGCATTGATGCAGGTACAACATTGGCTGAAGTAACCGATGACTATGATGGCAATGCCCGACCCTTTATGGGCGGCTATGATATCGGAGCTTATGAATATATTGGTGAAAATCCTCCCCTTAATGCAAATGCTGATGCTTCTCCGATCTCAGGCGAGACTCCTTTAACCGTCGATTTCACTGGCATTGTCACAGGCGGAACTTCTCCTTACTCCTTCAGCTGGGACTTTGGTGATGGCCAATCATCCACCCAACAAAATCCATCACACACCTTCTATAATGCCGGTAACTACACCGTCTTTCTCACTGTAACGGACAGCAATAATGACCAAGATTCTGATTCCTTAATCATAACAGTGACCGATCCTGTACCTCCACTCGTCGCATCAAGCTCTGCTTCACCCACTTCAGGAGATTCACCGCTTATAGTCTATTTCACAGGAAATGCAACTGGAGGTACGCCTCCTTATTCTTATTATTGGAGCTTTGGCGATGGCCAATCATCCACTCAACAAAACCCGTCTCATACATACAATAATGCTGGGAATTATACAGCCACTCTCACAGTTACTGACAACAACAGCAACCAAGACTCTGATTCCCTAATAATTACAGTGACCAATCCTGTACCTCCACTCGTCACATCAAGCTCTGCTTCACCCACTTCAGGAGATTCACCGCTTATAGTCTACTTCACAGGAAATGCAACTGGAGGTACGCCTCCTTATTCTTACTATTGGAACTTTGGCGATGGCCAATCATCCACTCAACAAAACCCGTCTCATACATACAATAATGCTGGGAATTATTCCGCAACTCTTACAGTTAGGGATAGTAACAATACCCAGGATTCCAACTCCATGACCATAAACGTGACAACTCCTCCTCCCCCTCCACTTGTAGCCTCATGTGTTGCCTCACCGACTTCAGGGAATGTCCCATTTGCAGTTTATTTCACAGGAAGCGCCTCAGGTGGCACTCCACCTTATTCTTACAACTGGCACTTCGGGGATGGTGGAAATTCCACTCAACAAAATCCTTCTCATGTATATAATGCCGCGGGAAATTACACCGTAACTCTCACTGTAACCGACAGTCAAAGCATCCAAGACAATGTCTCTTTAACCATCACTGCGACCTCAAGCCCTGCCCAAGCTTATCTCTCCTGTTCTCCAGCCAACCTCTTTTTCGGAGCCAGCGTTTCTGGCACTCAACCCAGCAGTCAATACTTGCGTATCATCAACGCTGGTGACGGCACAATGACCTGGAATGTACAAGAAAGC
>SMTZ1_10010482_pt1 | contig 14524 bp, 8 predicted proteins | sample DeeMarSWOR136_30_FD_25667 | JGI IMG/M metagenome (IMG submission 25667) | reverse complement strand
AGGTCAAAGCGGTCCTCAAGCTTGTTCGCCGAAATTGGGGGGTTCCATTGGCCGTCGTTCACGATCTACGTCGAGCTCTGATCTCGGCGGTAAGTATACCCATATGATGCTATCTGCTAAACCTGAATTGAATTCTCCATTTTATGGATATGGTTTTTTTATCAATGAGAGCCCCGTTGGTAGAATTGCTTCGCACGGAGGCGATAGTCCAGGAATCAGTTGTCAATATAAAATGTATCTTGATATTGGTTATGCAACGATTATCTTATCAAACTATAATGCCCCAGCGGCCGGTCTTGTTGAAGAAGTCATTCATCAAATGATCGTATCACATCGTGTGACCGCCAGACAAAAAACGAAATGAATGGCAGCTTGAAGAAGTCAGCCTGTTACTTCTCTACGGCTCTAATTTGTACGAGTTTAGTTCGCCACTTTTCGGCTTTTTCTGGTTTGTTCCAGGCTTCGTAGAGGTCGATTATGTTGTTAAGTGACTCCTTTATATATGGGTGAATGTTCTGATCCGAGCGTCTCAGTCGCTGACAGATTAAAACGCCTCTGGCAATGGTACGAGCCGCTGTGGTTGGTGGGATTGGTCCTAAAGACAGAATTTGATTTCTAAACGGTTCGCTGATTTACCCTATACCCGAAGGTAAATCCGGTTACATTCTACAAGATTGGCGACAACTCCAAGATCTTCCATCAGCTTATCCTCTTCCATTTTTGGAAGCATCAGGTTTGCTAAAACAGTATTTTGTTCGTCCTCAGAGAAACCTGCATTTGCCAGGATCTCTCGGAGGCCATCGCCGGCTCCTGAATCCTGCTTGCCTGCCCCTGTTCCAGCTTCAGTTACGTCTGTTTGGGCTTGGCCTGCTGTTATCCCCATAGGCAAGATTCCATGGAGATTCTCCGCAACATTCTTAGGAATATTGAGGGAGATCATATTGTCCATCTCAGTTCCCGCGCAGGTGGCATGTTCTTCTATGTGGTGGCTAATTTGGATTTCATTGAGATGAGGAAGCGAGCCTCCAACAATCAAACTTAACCTTTCCAGGCATTTTATAAGACTGATAAATTCTTCATACGTTATGTCGTCTACGAGATTGATAATCGCTTCTACTTCTTCTCTTGGACCAGATAGGCTCTCCTGTGCCACCTCTGGGATGATTGCATCCTCAAGATCAGCCCCCCGAAGGTTGACTTTTTCAAGATTAGCTCTTCTCAGATCGGCATTCTCAAGGTTGGCCGAGACAAGGCTGGCTTCTTCAAGATTGGCTTCACTGAGAGTGGCTCCCCAAAGGTTGGCCTTTTCAAGGTTAGCTCTCCTAAGATCGGCTTTTCTCAGGTCCGCTGCAAGAAGGTCGGCTTCCTCAAATCGTGCCCCCTCAAGGTTGGCTTCGTTGAGTTTGGCTCCTTCAAGCCTGGCTCTTCTCAGATCAGCATTTTGCAGGTTAATCTTGGTTTCAGGTCGTTCGGCACGGTAGTTGTTCCATTCTGTTATGTTCTCTTTTTCAGAACAACGTGTGAGAATGTCATACTGCTCCTGATTGAACATGGTTTGATCCTTTTTGAGATGTTGCGTTGTCTTCTTCAGTGGCCATGGATGAATTCTAAGCTTTGCGTCTATTCACAGTCATAGATGTTCAGAAACAGTAGAAAAACTTGACCTTCCATCGGAATTATCATCTCTTGGTGCCTTTGGTTATTACGTCCCTGTAAAAAACATAAGAAACAAGCTTGAGCTTGCAAGGCTTTGGTGTTTCTTGGTGACTAGCGATGAAATTATCGGAAAATCTGCCGCACCTCGTCGAAATCCCGAAGTTTCGTGACGCCAAGTTCCGGATGTAGCGACTCCCTTCATAATGATCATGAGGGAAATCTTCATGTCCGGTTCCGTGAGGGGCGTTGAAGTTCTTTCACATGGCAGAATACTGTGACACTCTTCAATCGAAAGAGAAGAGATCCTGGGAATACAAAGCATGCCTAAATGAAAGAACCATATTACGTCTACTCGACCGAAGGCCTAATCCTGTCAGAGTCTCGTCGACCGGATCTTCTGTTGAGTACGTCGCCGTGATGCTGACAGGATCACCCGCTATGACCATTTGGGCAATAGGGTTAGGTACGATCACCACCGTTGGAACATCAGTGATCGTGATTGATAGCACTATGGGGTGATTAGGTCTCCCCTCATCCTGATTGAGCGTGCCAGCATCAGCGACGTAAAATAAGGGATCATTCGTCTTACCAACGCTTTCAACATCATGAGCATATCCAAGTAGATGTCCTGTTTCGCGAGCAACAAGCTGTGTCAAAGCTTCAGCAAGTGATTCTACATCTGCATAGTCTGCTATGCAGACATCGCTAAACACGAAACCATCATCTCTCGGATCCTGATTACTTTCATCTACTTGCTCGGCCAGGCCAAGAAATAAGCCGTATGCGGTAAAGGCGGAATCGTCGCCACCAATATGGACGGTGGAGTATTCAATTCCCTGCGGGGGCTGTGATATGGCAAAAGTTATGCCGGTTCCGGCAAAGGTTCGTTCGAGTTCAGCGACGACCTGTTCTATGATTTGCTGTTCCTGTCCAGCCAGCTCTGTACCGTCCAGCGAGAACGCCGGCACATCAAACGGCCCGGCGATCGCCGGTCCATTATAGACAACATCCTCCTCACCATCAAAATCGAGGTAGACAGTTTGACCATCAAGATCTGTGCTTGGATCAACAAGATGCATGCCAGGCAAATCTAAGGTTACCTGAGGTGTTGACTCCCGCTGTTCAAACGTGTTGTTCGCCGAATCTTGCGGAGGACCTCGGCTTGCGGCAACCTGCCCGAGGACACCTCGTGGTCTCTCGCCTTCATGCCAATGATCGGCAAACACCATCAGGTCCCAGACATCGATGTAACCCTCTGGGGCACCGAAGTTGGGTCCTGCCAAGTCAAATTTTGCGTCCCAATTGCCCTCACCGGTTTGCGCATGCCAGTGATCGGCAAAGTCCATAAGATCCCATACGTCAACATATCCGTCAGGTGGACCAAAATTAGGACCACAGAAGTCGCCTGTGAGCCACACCGAAGTGGTTGTCGAATCCGGTGAGGCCGGAGCTGGCTCAACATGACCCACGTTGTCGCGTGCTCGGCTGTAGAAGGAATACGTGTGGCCGCCTTCACCTATGAAAGTTGCCGATGTATCATCTATGTTCGCCAACCATAAGACATAATCGTTACCATCTGTTGAGACGTATATGTCGTACCCTTGGATACCTGAGCCATCCAGGTCATCCTGACCACTCCACTCGACAAGGAACGATCTGGTTTCGATGGTCTCGGGCAAAGGCGATACTTGGCTGGTAGGGCCTTCGGCATCAAGCGTGTTGACCCATGGGCCTTCCTTCGGGGCGGGGTGATCGTAGAGGTCGCCAGCATGGTCGAACTCAACAAACGCCTGATTGGCAATCTGTGTTCCTGTGGGTAGGCCGGGTTTCGCCCGAACCGTGAAGCCGACCCAGCCGATCTCTTCGCCGCTTTCGGTAATGGGCAGAAGGAATCCGGCCATAGGATCCTCCGGGGTTTCCAATGTGTTGGGATCCAGTGTTTTGAACCACCACGTTGCCTGGCCGTTCTCGGGGTCGAACGTGCCCTCCACATTGACAATCCAATCCATATCCGGACGTGTGTCCACGTTCACGTTGAAGTACTGGCAAGGTTCAAGGTCGATGTTCCATTTTAGAAAACCGAAGTCCTCGAACATAAAGCTATCCCAATCCAGATTGCTCTCGAGCTGATCCTTGACCAAGACGTCATAAGCCGGAGCCGTCGCATCTTCCTTGTTCCAATAATCGACTCGATAGTATTGATTTCGATCAGCCCTGACGAACCGTTTACGCTGCTCCAGTGGTGTGCCGGGAACATCATAACCTGCCGGACCATATTTGTCCTCTGGCGTCATCGAATTGACAGGTATAATGTAACGAGAAATTGTACCATCTATAGCTTTTTCCTTGGGTATTTGCCCTATTCCAGGGGGATGGGTATACAATACATTCTTGTCGATTCCTAGTGCATCTTTCCATAGCCAGCCTTCATAAACATTTTTTGCTTTCTTTGGAAGAAGACCGTCTCCATTATTAACTCCTGCTTGTTCGGCACAATATTCCAGTATTCCTATGCAGTCAAATTCATTTGCTTGAGGATTCATAAAGGGTTGTTCTTTGTGTCTAAACGTTTTTCCACCTTCTCCAACGGTATAATCATTGAGTTCATCTCTATATCTTTCTATTTCATCTCTACTTAGCTCAATATTCTTTCCACTACCGTCATGATATCGTCCTGCGTCTCTGAGCATTCTCTCAATTTGCTCTTTAGATCCAGATATTAATTGCCCTGTCCCCTCTGTCCAGGCCTGATAACCAACGATGTTGCCGTTCGGATCAAAGATCGGGAGTACAATTACAGCATGTTCTGAAAATTTGTAGCATTTCCCACCGAGCGCTAGGAGGCAACCAGTCCATTCTTGTCCCTCAATTGTATATTTCTGTCCTGAGTCTTGATCAGACAGGAGATTGGACTGTAAATCGACTTGAAAAGAAAGGCTATCAGCAAGGCTAACCGTTTCTGACTCAGGAGAAGCCCCAAAGTCTTGAGTTATTCGAGCATTAATTTTAAATGCATCAAAGTCTTCTGGGACCGTAATAGTAAGATATGACTCTCCTTCCGACTGAGGTGCAATGGCCCAAAGGGTAATCATGAAACCTGCTATATCTTCCTCTTCATTGTCTGGATCTACAAATACTGGTGGCAATCCTTCCCTATTATCAGTTAGCTTTGCAGTCACTCCCCGTGGGAACCACACTAGTAACTCAGCATTATCTGCACTAATGTAGCCACTATTTCCATATTTGATCACATAAGTTTGAGATCTTCCCGTTCGTATCTTTTCCTTTCCTATGATATCCAACCACAGTTCTGGTTCTCCACCTTGCCCAATAACAAACGGCACTGGTGATGTAGCTGTTTGACCATTGGGATTAGTCACAACAATATAGCCTAGTCCGGGTTGCTGGCTTTCTAAGTCGAACACAACAGTCAACCTCGTTTTGTCAAGCTCACCATTCACAATCAATGCAGTAATGTCCGGCTGATCACCTCGAACTAGAGATACAGCGGCATTTGGATCAAGCCATCCACCGATAATCTCGACAGTCACCACACCTGTGTTGCCTCCTTTGTCTGGTGCTATGCTCGTGATGTTGGGCACATGGTCCGGATCGGGGTCGGCCTTGATAATAGTGTCAGCCTTGAGCAGCACATCACGGGATTGGTCTTCGGCCCAACCACTCTGTCCACTTATCATGGCCGAATCCAGAAACTCGACAATATAAATACCCGGATCCGGATCGGGAATTTCTAAAGATATTCGTGTCCCTTGTTCACTAACCCAGTGGTCAAGACTCCTATATTGGCCAAGATAGATATCGAAGTGGCTCCACAACCCCATCGCTTCTGCCTCGAAGACCAATTGGCCCTGGCCTGGCGGCACATCGACCTGATACCAGACTGAGCCATAACTGCAGTAGACCGTACCCGTCGTCCATTGGCCGAGGGATAACTCCGGCAAGGTCGTCCACACCGTTAGAATCCCTTCACCCGCCTGCTCAGTCGTCACACGAATTTCGTATAGACCCGGGACCGGATCAACAACATGAAGAATGAGGTCGTGGGAACCTGCTGTGCTCGCTACTGTCGTTCCGTCGCGAAGAAGGGTTAACTGCCCCCGCCAGCTATTACCGTAGCTGACGAGGGTGGTTTTCTGAAGCGTGACGAAGAGGTTCTGAGTCTCAGGGACATTCACATCAAGAGTGAACGTTTCCCCGTCGATCAGTTGCAGATCAGGAACCGCGCTCACCGCTCCCTGCTGCAATTCCTTGATCTCTAGCGTCTCCGGAATCTCCACTCGATGACCCTCAGGCCAAATGACCGCCACATCGTAAAGGCCGAGCGCTACACCGCTGAGGTCAAACTGCGCGACTATCATCGTGGACGATGAGAGCACCACAACTTTCGCAGAGAGCAGCGAACCGCCGACGCCCTGCATCTCGACCTGCATCCTCTGGACAAAGCCGATCCCCATGATGTGGATACTCACGCTCTCTGAGCGCGCTACGACTTGCGGATAGACATTCGAAACATGCCGGCTCACAAATGATGCCGTTAGCGTGTATCCCATTGGGTCGTCGATATCCCGGGCGTACACCGCAAAGTAATACCTTCCACTTTCGGTTGAAGGGATTAACAACTCATAATTGCCAGCGGCATTCCTCGCTCTTGCTGCACAGTCATAGATTGATACCGTTGGTATTTCGCTGTACCGGCCATAAAACTCGAGTCTGCCCGAAGGCAGACCGGGTTGCAGCGTAACTAATAGATGCTCGCCAGCCTCAACATCTATAAAGAAAACCTGCCAATCACTGGCGTTGATGTTTCCAACATAGGATTCGCCGGGGATTAATTGCTCCTGCGATTGTATCTCATCCGTGATTTTCGCAACAAAGGCATCATACGCACCACCATGACTTGTGTCGAATCCGCCGCTAACCCAGTCGTCCGAGTACGTGCTGCCTACCACATATACATTCTCTGTGGCATCGACTACAATACCAGATCCGGAATCGAGGGCATACCCCCCAAGATAAGTGCTCCAAACATGGTCGCCGGCGCCCGTCAGTTTGGCTACAAACGGGTCTCCGAAGGCACCCGGGCCACCGTCATAACTTGTATCGAATCCGCCGCTAACCCACCCGTCCGACTCGGTATAACCCGTCACATAAACGCTCCCGTTAGCATCCACAGCGAGGTCATGCGGCCAGTCACCGAAATATCCCCCCATATATGTACTCCAAACATGATCGCCAGTACTTGTGAGTTTCGCGAGAAAAGTATCTGTCTCCCCGTTGAAGCTAGTATCGAAACCCCCTGTGGTCAAGTCAACTGAGTTTGTGTCACCTATTACGTACACATTTTCATTCGTATCCAAAGCGATGTTCTTCCCCATGTCATAACCTTCACCGCCGAAATATGTGCTCCAAGCATGATCGCCGATATTGGTAAGCTTCACCACAAAAGCATCCGCATCCCCGTTGAAACTGGTATCGAAACCGCCAGTGGCCCAGTCTAACGATTTGGTCGCACCGGTCATATAGATATATCCTGCCGTGTCAAGCGCAATCCCGTATCCGGTTTCAACGCTTTCTCCACCCACATAGCTACCCCAGAGATAATCACCGGCGTTTGTAAGTTTCGTGACAAAGGCATCTCTGCCACCGCTGAGATCTGTATCAAAGCCACCACTGACCCAGATGTCCAATTCCCAGTTACTTGAAGTTGTATCTCCTGCCATGTACACATTTCCAAGAGTATCCACGGCAAGACAGGACCCTGTGTCCATGTCGCTCCCTCCCACGTAGCTGCTCCAAACATGACCGCCAGCGCTTGTGAGTTTCGCAACAAAAGCGTCCATATACCCGTTGAAACTTGTGTCGTAGCCGCCAGTGATCCAATCCGTTGAACTAGTCCACCCTGTGACATACACATTCTCAGCGGCATCTAAAGCAATATCCGATATACCATCGCCATTTTCGCCTCCTACATAGGTACTCCAAACGTGACCACCAATGCTGGTCAGCTTTGTCAGAAAGCCATCTAAGCCACCTTTTAAGTTAATGTTCGTGATCCAGTCGTCCGAGTACGTTTGACCTGCCACATATATGTTTCCTACTTCATCGGCAGCGATGGCATACGCGTAGTCTTCCTGTGAACCGCCCAAGTAACTGCTCCAAGCCAGATTTGGATCAATCACCAGTGCATGATCGGGATGAATGTCGCCAGTTACTTCGAATGTGTATGTCTCAGGGTCCAGCATGACGAACCGGCCAGTCAACTCAACCTTCTGGTCATCGATTCGCTGGTAGATGTAGGGGGCGTTGTCCCGCATTACGCCCCAGTCTGGGCCCAAGTCCACCGCTAGCGAACCATCATCAGTGATCGACAAGCACCTAATCCCCTCATAGCGCGTCGCAATCCTACGATAGTCGGCACCTGGCGCTATGTGGAACTCGTACTTCAGATGGCTCCATAAACCCCATACATGCAGATCGATTCCGTCATAGAGACCTTGATAGGCTACGCCATGATATGCGGGCACATTCTCATGCCAATTGGCCTGATTGCCAACAAAGTAATTGAAGTCACTTTGTGAACGCTCTAGGCCAACCGGCCAGACCGGAACGGCCCCGACGAACGACGCCGAGAACTGAAGCAGTCGCATATCGGCATCCTCTGGAACCAGATTTCTTTGCGTTTGGAACCGGGAGGATTTGAGTACATAGCTTGTTTGGTCCTCCTCTTGCGCTGAAGTGCGCATTGCAATCTGGAAGAGCATAGCTGACTCGGTCATTGCCACATTGATTCGACTGCCTTTGTGAACATAACGAACGGATGGATCGGACCACTGTCCTCGATTTTCCACAAACAATGCTGGCGAGAGGCTAAGCAACTCCAGAGCCTGCCGGTGAAAGGCACTGCTCGGGCCCGGAGCAGAGCCCGTGTACAGATCTGGCGCAGGCGAGGGGCCAGCCGCGATTTGTGCGAGACCGTTCCATGGTGGACTGTGTGTGGAACCTGTTTCTGCTCTTGCGAAATCCTTATCCTGTGCATCTACGACACCGCAGCATTCGGTATTGGCGTCTGAGCCGGAGGCCATGAACAAGACAAGTATCGCAATGACAGAATCTCTGACTTTTGCACCTCTCCAATTATACTGTACGGTTTTGCCCATTCTTACGGCTTTCAACCTTACTTTTAGGGCGGCTCTCCTTCATGCCAGTGATCTGCAAACGTCATCAAATCCCAAACATCGATGTAACCATCCGGATCGGCGAAGTTGGGTCCTGCCAAGTCGAATTGTGCATCCCAATTTCCATCGCCTGTTCGCGTGTGCCAGTGATCCGAAAATTGCATCAGATCCCACACGTCGACGTATCCATCTGCGGGGCCGAAATTGGGGCCGCAGAAATCGCCAATAGGAGAAAGTCCGACCGAAGCGTGAGCCTGAGCGCTTATGATGTCATTCACATCATCAACCACTACATTCGTTAATACTTCGTACGTTCCTGGGCCAGTCTCATGCAGTATTACAAAGTCTGCTTCGTCCACAACAAGAGGATCATAGTCAGCTTCGACGTAGGGCATTGTTATGGTGAATCTGCCGCAGAATGAGCCATTAAAATTCACATCGAAAACAGACGATGCCAAGACATTGGGAACGTTGCCATCGGCAAAATCAGCAGGTGTAATGTGAGTCACCAGGTATCGACCACCTACCGTCAGGCACTCGCCGTCGAAGGTCGAAATAACGGCATTATATGGATAGACATGACCCCATATTCTGTCCATGGGGTCCGACCTGTAAGCCACGGAGAGGTTGCTGAAAACCACAGGTCCAAGGAGTTCCGCCAAACGGCCGTTAACGTATATTCGCGAATCGTCATTCAGCCCGACGACCCTTCCACAGAAGGGAGAAGGGCAATCAGGCATAGAAAACGAAGCGTACAGAGGCCCGTCTGCATCCCCAGAAATATTCATCTCCTTTCCAATTTGAAGTTCTCCAGCCTTCAACTCATATGTCGCTTTGTCTGTCTTGTCAATCCAGTACGTGGACTGCACATCAAGTACCGTATCAATCGTAACCGTCCCACCAAGCTGCGTAAACGATCCGTGAACCCATGCCGCCTCTGCAACTAGTTCAGCCAACCCCCCTATTTCATATAAGCAGTAAGGCCATATGTCCACTCCATTCGCATCAACTACGCCTCCACTCTGTATCGCTTCACCTTCTAGTACGGCCAGTTCGCCGGTCCTGAAAGTCCCTCCTGCAACCCGGAACGATCCGTCGGTAAGAAATTGTTCTGCAATTTGCGATTGTCCGCTGAGCACTTCAAATGTCCCCCCCATTGGTTACTTCGCGCGCGACAAGGGTGCCGCCTGAGAGTATGAAATGTCCAAACGACGCCGGCATTATCCAGAGGTCATCAACTGTCAACGAGCCTATGCATTCAATTTTACAGGACGGGTACGAAGGACCGCTAACACGAAAGTAGCCTGCGCATGCACTGCCACTTATTCTTATAGTGCCTGACCAGAGCCAGGTATCTGTATTGCAGTCAGGTATAATGCCTGGGACTGGTACACAATTGGGGTCGCATTCTACGCATGTCCAGTAGCTTGGGTCTGACCAATCACCTATATCCTGTGGGTGCCACTCACAACGCACAAAGCTGGATGCATCGGTTGACAAAACAGTGGTAACGATGGCTAATGAAGCCAATGCTATTCTTCGCATTTTGCTCTCCATCATCGGCTAATCTTCACAAGCTGAAATCGTTACTGATTGCGAGACTAACAAGTCACACCTTAACCACTATTATGTCTTGTTCTACGGTTGCTTCCCTTCATGCCAATGATCCGCAAACGTCATCAAATCCCAAACATCGATGTAGCCGTCCAAGTCGCCGAAATTAGGTCCGGCCAAGTCAAATTTTGCGTCCCAGTTGCTTTCACCTGTTCGTATGTGCCAATGGTCGGCGAACCGCATGAGGTCCCAAACGTCAACGTATCCATCCGACGGACCAAAATTTTCTCCGCAGAAATCACAAAAGATGAAGTTGAGAATAAATCCGCTGGAAGCATCCCACTGCTCCTCTTTAACTCTTCCAATTCCCTCTTTATAGTAATATGCATGGATTTCTCCCCCACTAGAGTAGCTTACTTTCACTTTCATACAGTTCTCATAAACACCGGCCATAGCATCCGTAGACATTACCTCGAACTCAGTCAGCCCAATACCATCAAAATCCCGACTCCAGGTATCTCCGATATCGGGGTTGGCTTTAAGCTCTATATTAGGAATGTCATCATCACTATTAACTTGCACCCAAGGCTCAGACTCATATTGGAATCTGAAGATTTGAATATTGCCTTCCATATCCTCGGCAAGCCAAGCGTACCTAAGACCTTCAATAGGATCCTGGATTCTTGCTTTGAGACAATTAACACCATATACTGGTTCCGCTGAAAGAATATTGATGGTCTTTGTATAGCCACTATTTACTCCAAAGCCATCGTAGATCCAACCATAACCGACAGCACTCCGCCAATACTCATTCGTAGATACCGCGCTGCAGGAGGTAAAACTATAACCGTTTATCGTTCTGATACCCCTAACAAAAACTGCCAAATCATAACCGCCCCCACCGTCTGTCATAACACCAATTATTATGTCCTTCCTAGAGTTCATGATGCCATGGAAGTCTTCGCCAGTAAATGTTACAACACCAGATGATGATATAGCGACAGTCACATCCCCTGGCAATGTGGAATCCCCGTTACTTCGGGTGATGGACGTAGAAGTAAGGTTGCCACTAACATCAATATTCTGTGTTCCATATACCCAACCTGTCCATTGAGGAGAATCACCCGATGTAAGCTCATGAACTTCCCAACTCCCCTCAAGGTCGCTTGTGGTAAATGTGGATGTTCCTTGCTTTGACAGGATACTCAAGTTATACCCACCCCCATTACTGTCAGCAGTAAGGACCATCATATCCTTATTCAGATTCATTATACCATGCGAAGATGGCCTTCCAGAGACAGTAATAATCCCGGGGGCCGTTATGTTCAGAGTTCCGTTCTCACCAGCATCCGTTTCGCCCTTACTATTCAAGTATGAAGACATAACGAAATTTCCGCTGCTGTCAATTGTCAGCGTTGCGTGAGTCCAGCCGGTCCATTGAGGAGCATCACCTGACTCGAGGCAATGAAAGTACCAAGTTCCCGTAAGATCACTGGTCGTATATGTGGATGTTCCGTGTTTTGAGAAAATGACAAGGTCATATCCTCCACCACCATCCGTCATGACACCAACGATCACGTCTTTTTGGGAATTCATTGCCCCGTGAAAGCCCCCCCCACCTCCATCGGCAGTTGTTACAATGCCAGATGGCGATATGGCTATCGTAATGTCTTCGGGTAAGGTAGAATCACCATTACTCCTTGTGATAGACGTAAACGTTGCATTTCCACTTATGTCGATACCCAACGTTCCGAACATCCATCCTATATGTTGAGGAGAATCACCTGACGTAAGCTCATGAACTTCCCAATTTCCCTCAAGATCGTTTGTTGTGAATACCGCAGCATGCACAGAAAAGGCTGTAGCTTGGAGCAATACTATGTAATACATAATTGTTCTTATAGCTTTTCTCATGTGATTCTCCATTAACTCCTTAGCCGTTAGACCGCAAATCTGTGTTCTTATCGTGACTATTTCTTCAATTCTAACCTGAAAATTCTTTGTTATAAATTGCGGCAACTACGTATTTTTTTGTGTTAAAATGTGCTTTTCTTGCTAGAAAACTGCACTTGGATTGATCTTCCCTTACTATTTCTAATTTACAGTCGTGCCCCTTCATGCCAGTGGTCGGCAAACGTCATCAAATCCCAAACATCGATGTAAGCGTCCGGACCCGCGAAGTTGGGTCCGGCCAGGTCGAATTTCGCGTCCCAATTGCCCTCACCCGTTCGGGTATGCCAGTGATCAGCGAATTGCATTAGATCCCAGACATCCACGTAGCCATCGGGTGGGCCAAAACTGGGGCCGCAGAAGTCGCCGATTATACCAGTGGTGAAAACTATCTCGTTGAGATATTCGATCGTGTGGGCGTATGCGAATGTGTCCCCTGTGTCATCAGTCATCGTTGGAAACGTGGGTCCACCTGCCCAGTCCTTAATATTCACGACAAAAATATCAAGCTCATAATCATGATAAGCTAACAGGGGACCAGGTGTCCATGATGTTGACCCTATCGAAACCGGAGCATTAAAGTAGACGACTTCATCATTATCTATACACGTCATCAAGGCATCGCCCGCATCAGGGCTAACACTCCACGTAAACGTTGGATTGACCCCGATACCACTCTGGCCATCCGTAGACGGATAGAGGAACTCCACGGGTTCCGTGGGTTCGCCAGGAAGGCCCGTGTAGTCGATGCCAAGACTCCTGATCAACTCCCCACCACTGTCGCGGAAATCAAATGTGTAGGTGCCTTCCGGGTAGACAGCCCGTAAAGCAGAAAGGGAAGCATAGTCGTCGTCAAGTGAGCACCCCCACCAACCGGCGGGGGGGGCTTCCTCATACAACGTTACAAATGGGTTCGAATCACCCGGCTTCGTTATCTCAATATGGTGCAGAGCGCCCGGATCTACAACACTTACTATGATGTCTAAACTCCAGGGATAGTCGCCCTGGGGTATGCCATCCCGAAATTGCTTGCACGCTGAGATCCGAAGCGAGTCGATGTCGAGTTTCGCTTCAGCCGTGGTGAAAAGAATTCGGGTTTCCGCATCCGTGTCCATCACAACTGGAATGCCATCGTCATTGGTCATATTGACACAGTAGTTGATACTGTACCCACCCTCATAAAGCGTCTGCGGCGAAAGAGTAATTGGGCCGTACGAATTGGTGTCATAAGGAAGCCCGTTGACATTATAAGACAATGCTCCCTGAGTTTCATTTACTGGCTCTACCCAAATATCAATCACATGTGAGGGATCAACTGCAGAATCAAACTGCAAAGTACAAATCCGAGGCACATCAACCGCATCATGCTGAGGATACACAAGCTGTGGTTCCTGAGTAACGTGTGGGATGGGATCACCGTTAGGAAGCTCATAATCAACGCTGGTTGAATCAGAAGGCCCGCTTGCATAGTCAACTGTGAAAGTGTAGGTTCCAGCGCCAAAATCGTCCAGCGCGCTTGGATCAGAACCGTTGGCATACACACCAAACCATGTTTCGACGCCATCACTTTCATAGACCATTGGATATACACTGCCGCCTGGAACCTGCATGCTGCCGGAAACAACTGTAGCATCGACCTGAATCCAAGCATCAAACTCATAGTGAAGCGATACGCCAGGATAATCATAATTGTAGGTTGTAGACATTTCGATCTTTAGCACATGGTCCGACACTGCACCGTATGCTTCACAATCTAATATCGTCGTCGACACGATTATCCAAAGTGAAATGAATAAAAATGCCTTCTCTTTCATCATCCTCACCCTTCATAGACTGCTTATAAGCTTCGGGATTTCCCATTTGCACTTCACAGAACGCACACCCGCGCATTTGAACTTCCATAATGCTCTTTTTTTCGCCAAATGGTGTCGTTCCGCTTAAAAAAAGCGTATCTGGCAATGATTCGCCATATTGCCAGATACGCATATAACGTTACTCTACTCAATTGCCGTGTCCGTGCCTGGCCTTTCGTCGGCGACGGTCGATCCAACTTATCGAGGCCAACACAACAATGTACGCCACAAATGGCAGCAGGAACTCAACGGGATCGCCCTGGCCCTGACGCGATATCGCACAAGTGCCTCCATCATCATCGTCATAATAGGCAG
>SMTZ1_10004187_pt1 | contig 14526 bp, 13 predicted proteins | sample DeeMarSWOR136_30_FD_25667 | JGI IMG/M metagenome (IMG submission 25667) | reverse complement strand
CTAAACAGGGATGCTTTGATTAATCCAGAATCACTGGATTACTTCGAAAAAATTCTCCCTGAGCTTCAAAAGAGCTAACTCCTCCGCATAGTCAGGATCTGCATAGATATGATGTGTGCGTCAAAATAGCAATTGATAAGGTATGCCCTCTTTTTCGAATGCGTTGGCAAGTTCGTTTTTCTTCTGGGTAAAGAAGTCTTTTGTCATTGCATATTCTAACCTATGCCTTTCGTATGTCCGATCTGCGTAATGGTAGTTCATTTTGTCGATCAGCACGTAATCCACTTTCCCGCTTAGCTGCGTCGCTAGGCCTTCGGTCTTTGGTAGTAAGGGTGCTATCATCGCGAAGGTTTTTACTCCTGTGGAATGTAGCTTCTCTAGCGTTTCAATCCTTTGTTCAACGGGTGGTGAATTCGGTTCAAAGATTTTCCCAATGTTCTCGTCAGCTGTAGTGATTGTAAGTCCAACTTCAACCTTGTCAATTTTTCTCAGTGATTCCACATCGCGCAACACAAGGGGAGACTTTGTCTGGACTGTAACAGGCCAGCTATGCGTTAGCAAGATTTGGAGACACCTTTTCGTCAGTTCATATTCTCTCTCGAGCGGTTGATAAGGATCGCACACGCCGCTTATCCAAACTACGCCCGGTCGTTTCTTCTTTATCTCACGTTGCAGCAAACTTGCCGCATTGACTTTGACATCAACGAATTTGCCCCACTCTTCCTTGTGATCAGTGAACCTTCTCATAAACCGTGCATAACAATAGGTGCAGCCGTGCTCACAGCCAATGTAAGGATTAATCGTATAATCAAAAACCTTCGATTTTGATAAGATAGTTTTTGCGTATACTTCGTTCACGATCATGAAAGGTCATCAACAGCTTGCGCATCTTAGATGTGGAGAACTATCGTTCTTCTACACTCTTTGCCTTGTGCTTTTAGGCATTTTCCTATAGGTGGTTTTAGTTCGTAGTCTATTCCGGCGGCGTCAATCCAGGAACGGATGCGTTCGAAGATTCCGCAGTCGTAGATTTTCTCCATACCTACGCTTTTTACGCCTTCGTAGGCGAAGCACTTTTTCACTTGAACCGTTATTCGGTTCTCTTTAATGGTAATGTCGACGTCAATATGGGGAGGACCATACAGCTGCCACGCTGCTTTGAAGACTTCGAGGAATTGCACTAGGCTTTCCACCTTTTCTATTCCCAGGGCCTTTACCAAGCGGAACCAGTCTGTTTTCCCTATTGATCTGCAGGTGCGCATGTTTAACTTGTTGGCTGCCTCCGGCCCGAACTCCTCCGCGACATGTCTGAACCAGTGTCCGTCGTGGGACATCCAGTTTCGCAGAAGAATATTTTCCCGATCCTTGTGTGTTAGAGAATCGAGTAGCCTCATTTTGTCCGTCATGTAGGCACCCCTTACAACTGGCTACTTATGCGTGAATGTACATTTAATTAAGTTGTGCGCGCAGCCTGCTCTGATAATTGGCGGGTCAAGTTGGCGCTCAGAAGTTATATATTTCCTCGGTCATGTATCAAAGGAAGCGAGGTGTTTGTAATGGAGGTAAAGAAGATAGCGGTTCTGGGAGCAGGGTTGATGGGTCATGGAATTGCCCAGGTTGCGGCTCAAGTTGCAAAGTATGACGTTAGCCTGAGAGATGTGAAGCAGGAGTTCCTAAACAACGGAATGGACATGATAAGGAAGAGTCTGCAGAGCTTCCTAAAGAGGGAAAAGATCTCTGAGAAAGAATTCGAGGAAACTCTAAGGAGAATTCATCCAACACTGGATATAAGAGAAGCAGTGAAAGACGCTAGCCTCATAATCGAAGCGGTTCCAGAGAATGTTGAGCTCAAGAAAAAGATGTATAGAGAAGTGGAAAAATCCGCCCCAGAAAATGCTCTTATAGGTTCGAACACTTCATCCATCAGCATCACGGAACTCGCGTCCGCCACCCGTAGGCCAGAACAATTCTGTGGCATGCACTTTTTTAATCCTCCGCAATTGATGCGACTGATAGAGATCATTCGAGGAGTCAAAACCTCTGACGAAACCATCAACACAATAGTTGAAGTTACGAAAAGGATGGGTAAGGAACCGGTTGTGGTCAATAAAGATTGCCCCGGCTTCGTTGTAACGAGGGTCCTGATTCCAGCCTTGAACGAAGCGATGTATCTCGTCTGGGAGGGCATCGCAGAACCGGAGGACATTGACAAAGCCATAAAGTTGGGGTTGAACTGGCCTATGGGTCCTTTCACCTTGCTGGACTATCTTGGTCTAGACACCATCCTATCTATAACAGGAGTTTTTCAAAACGAAATCGGAGACCCGAAATACAGACCCTGTCCGCTGTTGAGGCAGATGGTGAAGGCTGGTTTGCTGGGGAGGAAAACTGGAAAGGGCTTTTACGACTGGACAGAAAAGAGATAAAACAATTGTTTTGACTGTAGAAGATAATTCTGGAGGGTGTATGTATACGTGGTCAGCCTCTTGCTTTTATCAAAAAATTTAACTTCCTAGGTCATATGTATCTACAATCACTTTGCAATTCATGCATGCGTTATGACCCGTGGAGTTTCTAAACGTAACAGGGAAGGCATCTCAATGAGGGAAGTTGCGATTGTGGGTGGAGGAGCAACGAAAGCAGGCAAAAGAGAGGCTACTTGGAGAGACTTGGTGCAAGAGGCTGGAAAGCAGATGTTTGAAAGCGTTGACAACATATCTCCAAATGATATTGAAGGTCTTCTGGTGGGTGCGGCTCAGCCGGAAAGATTCGTTTTTCAGGCTCACGTGGCCCCAATGATCGCTGAGTATCTTGGTATAATTCCCAAAAAGGTGATTGCAAGGACAGAGCTAATGTGCGGCTCCGGGCAAGCGGCCATAAGATACGCTTGGGCCTGTATTGCAAGTGGTATGGTTGATTTGGCTGTAGCCTTTGGTGTGGAAAAGATGTTTATGCCGGATATGGCTGAAGCCCAGACAAACATGACTTGCGTCCTCGACCGGGAGTGGGATGGGATCAATGGACTGTCAGCTCCACCCTTCTTTGCAATGACGGCTCAAAGGCATATGCTTAAATACGGCACCACAAAGGAGCAAATGGCGCGGGTTTCCGTGAAGAACCATCACTATTCATCCATGAACCCCCTCGCCCAATTCCAGAAGGAAATCACGGTAGAGCATGTGCTGAAGTCACCCATAGTAGCCCCGCCACTCAATCTCTTTGACTGTTCAGGAATAACCGATGGAGCAGCTGGAATCGTGTTGGCTCCAGCCGAGGATGCTAAGAAGTACACAGATACGCCAATGTATATCATTGGAGGGGGACAAGCCAACGTTGGGAATGCGATTAACAATCTAGCAAGCGTAACCGAATGGGTTCCTCTCAAAATGGCCGTGGACGAAACCTTAAGAACAGCGAAGATTACGATAGATGACATCGACATCGCTGAGTTGCACGACTGCTTTACCATATCAGAAATTATGGAATACGAGGCGTTCGGCTGGTGCAAGAAAGGGGAGGGCGGAGAATTCATCGAGGATGGAGAACCTTACATTGGAGGAAGGGTGGCTGTAAATCCCAGAGGTGGGCTTCTTGGATGCGGGCACCCCCTAGGCGCAACAGCCATTCTACAAACCATCGACATACTTCAACAGGTTAGGGGGGAAGTACCTAAAGGAAGACTTGTTGATGGGGCAGAAGTAGCCGTCGCGCATAACCTAAGCGGAGCCGCAAACGTCCATAGTATAATAGCCTATTCGAGGAGCCTACGATGAGCGAAGTGAAAGACGAGAAGATGAAGCGACAGGAAACGATAAAGCTTCCCTACATGTTAGATTTTTATCCGCTAGAAGATGAAAAAAACACCAGAATCAGCTCCTTCTTTAAAAACCTTAAACAAGGACGTTTAACAACAACGAAATGCAAAAGGTGTGGCAAACTATTGTGGCCCCCTAGAATTGTCTGCCCAGGCTGTCTTTCCAACGAACTCGAATGGATCGACCTAGGTAGCGAAGGTGAACTTCACGCCTTCACCGAGATGAGGCTGGGCGCCCCATTAGGCTTCGTTGAAGACTTGCCATTCTGCATAGGAATCGTGAAAATCGGCGGTTTATACTTATCTACACGCATAGACGATGCAACCTACCAAGATCTTAGAATCGGAATGAAAGTTCAACTCAAGATGATTAGACTAGATGATGGAAGAGTTTTCTATAGATTTACACCAAGCAGTTAGAACATCTTCTTGGTTAAAGGCTTCCCTCACTTTTGCATTTTCTAATTCTTTTAACAGTCAATCTAGTAACATCAAGGTCTAGTATAAGAAGGTAAGGCGGACGCAATCTGTGCTGAGTCCCTAAAAGTACAAATGGAATAGGTATGGCCTAGATGGGGAAATATCAAAATAGTTAAAAATGACAAAACCATGAAGAATCTTCCCTTTCACGAACTAAGGGGGTGGGTATAGATCTAGAGGTGGATGAAGGTGTTTGAAAAGTTTGAGGAATGGCACAGGAATCGACATGAGTATGCTAGGAAATGGAAGGCCGAAACTGGAGGTAAGGTGTTAGGTTATTTTTGCACTTATGTGCCTGAGGAAATCATTTACGCTGCCGGGGCCTTGCCAGTTCGAATATTTGGTAGCCATGAGGTTCAAAGCACCACAGAACCTCACATTTTTTCAATGTTCTGCCCCTTCTGTCGCGATTGTTTGGCCCAAGGATTGCTGGGTAAATATGATTACTTGGATGGAATCGTAGTAGCACAGTGTTGTCTACATATGCGCCAAGCCTTTACGAGTTGGAGAATTCATATACCCATCGAATACAGCTACTACCTTTATATGCCCCATGGAATCCAAAACCCCAGAGCATACCCCTACCTCCGAGGAGAACTAGAGGACTTTAAGAAATCTCTGGAAAAATGGACTGAAAGGAACATAACAGATGACGACCTGGACAAAGCGGTAGAGGTGTACAACACAAATCGTCGCTTAATGAAACAGATTTATGAACTAAGAAAGAGGAATGATCCGCCCTTAACCGGATTAGAAGCCATGGAAATGGTGACGTCAAGCCAAGTGGCCGACAAAAAAGAACACAACCATGCGCTGAAAGAACTTTTAGAGGAACTGCCCGAACGTAAGGTTAACCGCGATACGGGTATAAGATTAATGATCCTTGGAAGCGAAAATGATGACACCGAATTCATGAGCATGGTGGAATCATTGGGCGCCACTATTGTAATCGACGATCATTGTACAGGGAGCAGGTACTTCTGGAACGAAGTCACACCTCGACCGGATACGCTTAGCGCCATTTCTGCCCGCTACATAGAAAGGCCAGCTTGCCCCAGCAAGGACTGGCCGGAGCGAACTAGGCTTCCGCACATTTTGAAGTTGGCTCAAGACTATGACGTTCAGGGTGCGCTTTTGATCCAGCAAAAATTCTGCGACCCACACGAACTGGACATTCCTACCCTCAAGCTGCATCTAGAAAAGAACGGCATACGCACTTACTTCCTAGAATTTGATGTTACGGTCCCAGCGGGACAGTTTAAAACCCGTGTTGAAGCCTTCCTCGAAACCTTTCAACTTCCAACAGACCTTTTTTAGGAGGAAAAAACGTGCCCAAAAAGGTATATAAAACTAAGCTCTTGGATCAATGGAACGAAGCTAAAGAACTGAGAAGCAATTACTATAGAAATTATGTGAAAGCCCATGAGATCGGCGGAATCAGGTGGGCTGGAGGGGCCTGGTCCTTTAGCGCGATACCCTCCGGTCTTGGCGATGATGTATATAGCCTAACAGGGGAACCCTATGGGGCAACCGTGACTTACAACAAAGATTTCGCCGCAAAATGCCATGAGGCCATCGAGGCGAAGGGATATGCCCGTGATTTGTGCGCCTACATGAGGAACTATTGGGGCTCTATAATTCTCGATAAATACGTTTTGGGTGGAGAGTGGCCAAAACCCGACTTTATCTGGACGACGCACATTTGTTGTAGTCACGCCAAATGGTACCAGATAGCCAGTGAACTTGAAGGCGGCGTTCCCTTTTTCTGCATTGATGTTAGCGTGGGTCCCTACCATGAGTTGAATGAGCGAAGGCTAAACTACGTTGTTTCTCAAATGATGGATGGCATCGAGTGGCTGGAGAAAGTTACAGGAAGGAAATATGACGATGAAAAACTAATTCAAGCGGTTTACAACGAGTGCCGCGCCACCTCTCTGTGGGCGGAAATATGCACCCTCAATAAAGCAGTTCCCGCGCCCCTAGATGAAAAAACCATGTACTCCCTTTACGTAATCAACACCCTGATGAAACATAGAAAGGAATGCGTAGATTTCTACAAGAAGTTGAGGGACGAAGTTGAAGATAGAGTGGCTAGCCAAATTGGCGCCATAGGTAATGAGAAATTTCGAGTTATGACGGACACCCAGCCGCCTTGGGCTTTCCTTGAGTTATGGAGATACCTTGAGAAATACGGGGTTGTTTCCATAGGTTCCCTCTACACCTTCGGCCTTATGGGCATCTTCGAAGTAAAGGAGGATGGAACTTGGGGACCCAGAGCAACCCCGCAAGAAAGCGGCGTAGAAATAGAAACGAGGGAGCAGGCTCTGCGAATTCTGGCAGAATGGACTCTCAGTAGACCTGAATGGCAGCATTTCTATTCTCCCGAGCTAAAAAGCGATATGATGATGCGTATAGTGAAAGAATGGAAAGTTGACGGAGTTATGTTACATTTTAATCGAGGCTGCGAAGGTTTAACTATGGGCATCGCGGAAAACAAGTTAGCTCTGAAAAAGGCTGGCATTCCAGTCATGCACTTTGAAGGAAACATGGGAGACGAGAGGGAGTTCGACCTAGAACGGACAAAGGCTGAAATAGAGGCCTTTCTGGAGATTCTTGGAGCAAAATAGGAGCTGATGAAGACGATAACTACAGGAATAGATATGGGCTCCAAAAACGTGAAAGTAGTGATATTGAAAGATGGCAAAGTCCTAGCAAGGGGTATAACTCTAAGCGGATTCGACCAAAAAGAAGCCGCCAAAAAAGTTTTCAACGAAGTCTTAAAGAAAGCCAGCCTGTCGCTGGACGACATCGACCAAATTGTCGCAACTGGGGCTGGCAAAGAAGTCGCTCCCTACGCCAACAGCGACATCAGCATGGTAGGAGCTGACGCCATAGGAGGATCCTTCCTCTTCCCTTCAGCAAGAACCATAATTGACGTAGGCGCCGAAGAAGGTCGGGCTGCCAGGTGCGACGAAAAGGGGAAGATGATAGACTTCGTTATTAATGAGAAATGCGCTGCTGGTGCTGGAACGTTTGTTGAGGCAATGGCGAGAGCATTGGAGGTGACATTGGAGGAGATGGGTCCCCTATCGCTTAAGGCTGAAAGGGCGGTTCCAATGAATGCTCAATGCACAATTTTCGCCGAGTCTGAAGTTGTGACACTAATTCATGAAAAAACCTCAAAAGCGGACATTTCACGGGCGATACACGACGCCATAGCCGACAGAATAACTTCAATGACGCGTAGGTTAGGAATACAAAGGGATGTTGTCCTAGCCGGAGGAGTTGCCAAAAACATTGGATTCGTCAACTCCTTAGAGAAAGCGTTAGAAGTGAAACTCTTGATACCGAAAGAGCCCGAATTCGTCGGCGCTTTAGGAGCCGCTCTTGCGCCGCTTAGATGAATTGGAGGGTAGAAATGAAGAAGGAATATTGGAGATGGCCCGAATATAGAAGAACCTTGCCGGGTAAAGACTGGACCAAGGCATGGGTTATCACCGCCGGGGTTGACGTCGGTTCCGTAAGCTCTAAGGCGGCGATCATGATTGACGGAGAACTCTACGCCTATGGCATCATACGAACGGGATCAAGTAGCCCGGATAGCGCCAACAAAGCGATGGAACGGGCTATGGAAGGAACCAGAATGAAACTGGACGATATCCACTACATCGTTGGAACGGGCTATGGAAGGGTGAACGTCCCTTTCGCCAATAGAGCAATTACCGAGATCGCTTGCCACGCTAGAGGTGCAAACTACATCTGGGGACCCACTGTAAGGACCCTGATGGACATGGGTGGTCAAGACTGCAAGGCGATTCGATGCGACGAAAAAGGCAGGGTGACGGCCTTTCTCATGAATGACAAGTGCGCTGCTGGCACAGGCCGAGGCATGGAAGTGATCGCTGACTTATTGTCAATTCCCATCGAAGACGTTGGTCCAACGTCGCTTATGGTGGAGGAGGAACCCGAACCCGTAAGCAGCACCTGTGTTGTCTTCGCAAAATCCGAGGCTGTAGGACTACTACGCAAGGGATGGCCCAAGGAGATGGTTTTAGCCGCGTTTTGCTCGGCTATGGCAAGAAGAATATCCGAACTACTAGAGAGGATAAAAGTGGAGAGGGACTTCGCCATAACAGGGGGCATCGCAAAGAACATTGGTGTCGTGAAGAGACTAGAAGAAATAATTGGCATCAGAGCCCTTCCCATGAAGGAAGGGTTTGATCCCATGGTTGCTGGGGGGATAGGGGCCGCCCTTTTCGCCAAGGCTCTCTACGAAAAAGAGCGGCAATCTTCATGAAAAGACAAGATGAGTTGATCACTTGATTATTCATTACGGCTACAAGGACGGTTCTGGAGAGTACTTTATCAGCATTGACACGGACGAGTGCGATGGCTGCGGCAAATGCGTAGAAGCTTGTCCCCAAAGCGTATTGGAAACGAGAACCATGATGATTGACCTTGAAGATAAGCTGGTGGCCACGGTAACCGAAGAACATCGAAAGAAAATTAAATATAGCTGTGCTCCATGCAAGCCGGAAGCAAGTCCGCCTTGCGTACTGGCTTGCGAGCGTAGGGCAATCATTCACACATGGAAGCTTGCTGGAAAATGACAGATCGCTGACAGAACACCTCAATCTAAAGATGAAAAACATGGATACAGTTAGACTAACCATAAACGGTATTGAAGTTGAAACGAAGAAAGGCATGACTATTCTAGAAGCGGCACGAAGTGTAAACATCTATATTCCATCGCTCTGCTACCATCCAGACTTACCTCCAGCACCAAGGATGAAACTTAACGACCACGTCTATCGGGATGGAAAGTCTATTGGATGTACAGAATCGATTCCCAAGGAATTTGAGGGATGTCAGCTTTGCATCGTAGAAATTGAAGGAACTGAAGGTTTTCCCACGGCATGCAACACGCCGGTCACAGAAGGTATGTTTGTTCACACAGAAACTCTGCGAGTCCAGGAGCTTCGACGCGACAACTTGGCGGCCATCCTAGCCAACCACCCTCACGCTTGCCTAGTATGCGCAGAAAGGGAAGGCTGCAGTCGGGAACCATGCTCGCTCAACGTGCCAGTCGATGAACGGTGCTGCGACAAATTTGGAGCTTGCGAACTGCAAAAGGTCGCTGAGTACATAGGGGTTAAACAAGATATTCCACGCTACATTTTCACAGAGATTCCCGTGGAGGATTCACCTCTATTTATTCGAGATTATAATTTGTGCATAGGTTGCGGTCGCTGTGTGAGGGTTTGCCGAGATGTCCGGGGAGTGGAAGCCCTCGGCCTCATTTATCATGATGGTGAGTTTATTGTCGGCACTGTTGGCCCCTCGCTTAAAGAATCTGAATGTAGATTCTGTGGCGCCTGCGTTGAGGTCTGTCCCACAGGGGCATTAAGGGACAAGGACCTTGAGTGGCCAGTACCCAAAGAAGATATTGTTCCTTGTAAGCAAGCCTGTCCCGTGGATGTAGACATCCCTCGCTACATTCACCTCGTCAGTGAGGGAAAATTTGCTGAGGCCGCGGCGGTGATTCGAGAGAGGGTTCCCTTCCCTCTGGTTCTCGGTTATGTCTGTCATAGTCCATGCGAAAGCAAGTGTAGACGAGGGAAGTTGGATGAGGCATTGTCAATAGGCGCCCTTAAACGGTTCGCTGCAGAGCGGGATACAGAACTGTTGAAAACACGATTCAAGGAAACATCACCCACGCATAAGCGGGTAGCAATAGTGGGGTCAGGACCGACTGGACTTACGGTGGCTTACTACTTAGCGAGAAAGGGACATATGGTAACGGTTTTTGAGGCGTTGCCAGAACCGGGTGGAATGATGCGAGTAGGCATTCCCGAGTTTCGCCTACCCAAGAAAATACTTCAAATGGACATCAACGAAATTCTGAGGCAAGGCGTAGAGCTCAAGCTCAACAATCCCATCGGGAAAGCGGTTACTCTAAACGATCTTGGGAGGCGGGGATATCATGCTGTGTTCCTAGCCGTGGGAGCTCAAGCAAGCAGAAAACCCAACATTGAAGGCGAAGAACTGAAGGGCGTAATCCAAGCCATCGATTTTCTGAGGGAAGTTAACCTCGGGAGAGAGGTTAAACTGGGAGAAACAATCGCGGTAGTTGGCGGTGGAGACGTCGCTGTAGATGCTGCTAGAGTAGCCCTTCAACTTGGATGCAAAGAAGTATACCTCGTTTATAGAAGGTCTGGGGAAGAAATGCTGGCAAATCCAGAGGAGGTTAAGCGATTGAAAGAAGAGGGTGCAAAAATCCATTTTCAAGCTGCGCCTAGAAGAATTCTGGGAAAGGATGGAAAAGTCACCGCGGTGGAGTTTACTAGAACAATATTGGGAGAACCTGACGAGAGTGGAAGAAGAAGGCCCATGCCGGTCGATGGCTCGGAGTACATTATGGAACTAGACGAAGTGATATTGGCCATCGGTCAATCACTTGATCTCACCTTAATACCTAAGGAACTTAAGATTACAAAACAAAACGACGTATGGGTCGATTCGAAAACTCTAGAGACAAGTCTGCCTGGAATATTCGCAGGTGGCGACGCAGTGACTGGGCCAGCCTCAGTTATTGACGCCATTGCTGCAGGAAGAAAAGCAGCGGCTTCTATAGATAAGTATCTAGGTGGCGACGGAAACATCGAAGAAATATTGATCGAAACCGAAGAACCCGATCCTTGGCTAGGAAAGGAAAAGGGCTTCGGGGAAAAGGACCGCATTCAGATGCCCTGCCTGCCCATTAAGCAACGGCGCACAAACTTTTCTCTGGTAGAGCTGGGCTTCAATGAAGAGAAAGCAATTGAAGAGGCAAAGCGATGCCTGAGATGCGACTTGAGACTACGAATTTCGCAGGTAAAGCTCCCACCAGAGGGATGGCTGGAGTTCAACGCTACCAATGTGGGCTCTATCCCGGACAACAGCGGAGTATATCAGCTACTCGATGATAAAAAGATCATAATCTATGTTGCAGGGGTCCCTAATTTGCGTCAGGCCTTAGAGGAGAAATTGAAAAAAGTTGAAAAGGCTCGTTACTTTGGGTACGAGGAACATCCAATGTACAGCATGAGGGAAAGCGAGTTGTTCCAAAAGTTTCTCAAAGAGCACGGTAGAATGCCTGAACTTAATGAAGATGTATATGATCTTTTCTGACTTTTGTGCTCAGTTGAAAGCGGTTTCTTTGCTAACCAATATTGCCTATTATGAGCGCGCGCTCTCGCGCGCGCGCAAGCGGCCTTCCTTAAGCTGATCATTAGAAGCCACTGGGGTGCCCCATCTGTGGATGGTATTCCCACGCTTGGCCCTGCTCCGCACACATGCATCCGAAAAATTAAAACTTTTGTCATAGTTTAATACCCTAAGAATCCTAACGAGTGTGTAACGTTGTGACGACCCACGTGAAAATTCTGCTCCACGCGATGTTCAAAGAAATAGCCGGGCAAAGAGAAATTCTACAAGAAGTAAAGCCCAAGTATACCCTGCGAGACACGCTCGATGCTCTGGCAAAAAAATACGGAAAAGAATTTGAGAGTATAATTGACACAAAGACCGGTCAGGTTAGCCTTGACACGCTTGTCATGGTAAACGGCAAAAGCATAAGAGAGCCGGATTTCCAACTCAAAGGCAACGATGTTGTTATGATAACTGTTCCGGTTGGCGGAGGATAGTGAAGCCGAATGAGCGAAGTCAGATGTTTAAACTGTCTAAAACGTTTCGAAGTTCAATCAAACGCCAAAGAGGCAACATGTCCAAAATGCAAGACAAGATATCGCATCTCCTGGCCCACACTGACTCAAGCCAAAATCCGAGGATCCGCATGAAAAACTTGCTAAACGAGGGAAACTAGATGGTGTGGAATAGAAAAGTAGCCTACATCAACCTATCAACCAGAAAAGTGGTTCAAAAACCAATTCCCAAAACGATGCGCCGACTTTACTTGGGTGGCAGAGGTATCGATATTTATCTTCTCTATAATCATGTGAAGGCGAAAACAGACCCATTAAGCTCTGATAACGTTTTATTCATTGGCGCCGGATTGCTCGGAGGAATTCCGTGTCTAGGCGCGGGCAGATGCGACATAGCCGCTAAATCTCCTTTAACAGGCGGTGTCGGTGACTCCAACATAGGAGGCTTCTTCGGACCCGAACTGCGCTTTGCAGGCTTTGACCACTTGGTAGTCACCGGTAAATCCGAAAAACCCGCTTATATTTGGGTGCAGGATGGCGAAATCGAAGTCAGAGATGCCACTCATCTTTGTGGACAAGACACAATTGAGACTCAAACGGCGATAAGGCAAGATCATGGAGACGAGGACATAAAATGTTTGGTCATCGGGGTAGCCGGCGAAAATCTGGTGAGATTCGCTAATGTAAGGACGGGAATGAAAAACTCGGGTGGAAGAACTGGCATGGGCTGTGTTATGGGTTCCAAGAATCTTAAGGCCATAGCAGCCAGAGGAACAATGAATCTTGAATTCACCAAACCAGAGAAACTCCTCGATTACTGTAAGGAAATGAATGACATGATAGTGAACACTCGTTGGGCGAGGGCGCAGTCCAAATGGGGCACAATGATAATCTTCAGCAACACAAACACCACCGGCTTAATAAGAACAAAAAACTTTCAACTAAATCTACTAGAAGGTGGTCAAGACCTCGAACCTGAAAACATCGATCGCTACTCGATAGGCACTGCTGGATGCTACGGCTGCGCAATTCACTGTAGGCATCGCTATGTATTGAAAGATGGACCTTACGCGCCCATCTTCGCGGAAGGCCCAGAATACACTTCATTAGGCGCCTTCGGGACAATGGTTAACTGTAAGAAAATGGAAACAGTTCTCGTGGCGAATCATCTAGTCAACAAATACGGCCTAGACACCCTCGAAACAGGAGGCCTCATCGCGTGGGCTATGGAACTTTATGAAAAAGGAATAATCAACGACGAAATGACTGGAGGCTTAAAGCTGGACTGGGGCAATGAAGAAGCCCTATTCGCGTTGATACGTCAAATCGCCACCCGAGAAGGGTTTGGAAACATCTTAGCCAACGGGTTTCGTGATGCTATTGCCAAAATTGGAAAGGACTCCGCGTATTATGCTATTCAAGTCAAGGGCATGAGCAATCTTCACTCGGATGAGCGGCCTACTCCAAGTTTCGCTCTGGGCATAGCGACAGCCACCCGTGGAAGTGACCATTTGCGCAGTCGCCCCGCGGTTGACATGTACGGCTTGCCAGCGGAGTTTCTGCAAGAACTGTACGGAGGACCAGTATCCTCTGACTACACTTCTTATGATGGAAAGAGTCGAATGGTTTGGTGGCAAGAACTCCTCTATGCTGTCACAGACTCGATCGGCACATGCAAGTTTCAAACAATCTTCTGCGCGGTTCACGCTCCAAAATGGAACGAATTCTCAAAGCTGATTCAGCTCGCAACAGGCATGAGATTCTCAAAGGCGCAGCTTATGCAAATAGGTGAGAGAATCTACACGCTGGAGAGGATGTTCAACCTACGCGAGGGCTTCACAAGAAAAGATGACGCCCTGCCAGAACGGTATTTTAAGGAGCCAACTCCGATAGGTTTGCCAATCGCAAAAGGCAAAAAAATAGACAGGGAAAAATTTGAAACTATGCTCGATGAATATTATGCGCTTCACGGCTGGGACAACGACGGCGTGCCCACGAAGAAGACGCTGCCAAAGCTGGGTCTCAATAAAGAGCCAACCCACGTAATTTAGAATGGAGGATGAAAACCTTGCAGAAAATGTTGTTTATAGACCCTCAAAAATGCACGGGATGCAGAATCTGCGAAACCGCCTGTTCTATGCACCACGAAAAGGTTTGCAATCCGTCGAGAGCAAGAATTCATGTTGCGAAATGGGAAGCAGCTGGGTTGTACATACCGGTTGTTTGCTTAAACTGCGAGAACCCGATTTGCGAAACAGTTTGCCCGATGCGAGCAATAAAGCGGGATGAAAAGACTGGAGCATTAGTCATTGACTACGATCTCTGTGTGGGATGCAGACTCTGCGTCCTTTACTGTCCTTTTGCTGGAGCCGGAATAGACACCTTAACTGGGAGAATCCTGAAGTGCGACCTATGTGATGGAGACCCTGTATGCGTGAGGTTTTGTAGCCCAAAAGCCCTACAATACATCGAGGCATCGAGGGCGAACATGATGAAAATTCGAAAGGCAGCAGAGCAATTCTCAGATCT
>SMTZ1_10004186_pt1 | contig 14527 bp, 11 predicted proteins | sample DeeMarSWOR136_30_FD_25667 | JGI IMG/M metagenome (IMG submission 25667) | reverse complement strand
AATCTCTCAGTGGTGGCTTTTATTCTTCCGGCAAACCAGAAGACGAAAAAAGAAAACCTTGAGCACTCTAAAGAAATGCCTGGAGAGCGTTGGGCTCATACTAGGCTATTTGGAGAAGAAGCGAACCAAAAACTGCAGAAATATATATGTAGTGAATTAGAAAAAGAAGGAATAGACGCTGTTGCGCCGATGACTGAAGGATATATGTTTAGGATTCATCGTAAGCATGCGAAAGGTGTCTGGGCATCTACTTGGAGCCATAGGCATATGGCATTTGCTGCCGGACTTGGTTCATTTGGTCTGAGTGACGGATTTATTAATGAAAAAGGCATTGCGATGAGATGTGGAAGTATTATTATTGATTATAAACTTCCTTCTGATGCTGACAAACGCCCAGAAGATCCTTATTACTACTGTTTAAAATGTGGATCTTGCATAAAAAGATGTCCAGTAGGAGCAATCACTTTTGAAACCCGTCATGATAAACAGAAGTGTTCAGAACACGTAATGTCTACAATTCCTTACATCAAAAATAATTATGGGATTAATATTTATTCATGCGGTCTTTGTCAAGTAGGTGTTCCGTGTGAAAACAATATTCCAGTAGAGGATAAATAAATTTTAACTATTTTTTTTAAAAATGTAAAAACAACAAGAAAAAACAGATAAAAATATTATTTAAAAGATAAAATTGATTTGATCATATATGGTTAATATTATTAAAATTCCCTGGGCGGCGTGGAGAGAGCCCGAATATCTGGAATTAAAATTTCCCGATTCATGGGATATTAATGTGTGTAATATGAACGGGATTCCTGAAATAAGCGATGAAGAAATAAATACTTCAATATTAAATCCGATAGGAACACTAAAATTATCTGAATTGGCAAAAGGAAAGAAATCTGTCGCTATAGTAACCGATGATATGACAAGACCTACTCCTGTCTACAAAATTATGCCTTATATTCTCAATGAATTGGAAGTTGCAGGTATAGGCAAGGATCATATAATAATTCTATCTGGAATTGGTGGACATAGGCCGATGAACCGTCATGATTTTATTCTAAAATTAGGAAAAGAAATAGTAGAAACGATGAGAATTGAAAATCACCATCCTTACGAAAATTTAATCGACCTTGGAGTATCAAGAATTGGAACTCCTATTGAAGTTAATAAAACTTACTATAATGCTGATTTAAAGATCGCAGTGGGAGGCGTAATCCCGCATGCCTTGGCAGGCTTTGGAGGTGGTGCTAAGATCGTTCTACCGGGTGTTTGTGGTATTAGGACTCTTGAGGGCAATCACAGAGCCGGTTTTGAAGGAAAAGGTTCAGGAATCGGAAGGATGACCGGAATCAGAAAAGATATTGAAGAAATTGCCGGAAAGGTAGGATTAGATTTTTCAGTAAATGTGATTTTCACTGAAAATGGAAAAATTGGTGGACTTTTCTCTGGTCATTTTAAACATGCTCATAGGAAGGCAATGGAATTAGCAAAACAGGTATATAGCACAAAAGTTACATTAGATAACCAAATTTGCTTTTTTAATTCATGGCCTGAAGATTCAGAGCTGAATCAAGCACAGTATAAGGCATTGAATTTTATGATGACGGCGCCGAATAAATTAATTAATCGGGACGGAGCGATGGTATTAATGTCATCTGCATATGAAGGGCGGGGCTATCACAGTTTGATGTCAGAAACTGGTTCAAAACTATATCATAATGTTGGAGATGGAGTCGCATGGAAAGCCTTTATAAAGAAAAAGATAGTTTACTTTTATTCTCCCAATGTGAACGAGTTTGATGTACATCATTTTTATCCAAAGTCCGTAAAATTATTTGATGAATGGGATCCTCTTATCGAAGAATTAGAGAGTATATATGGTAATAAGCCAAAAACAGCATTAGTTCCTACAAGTATGCAATTAGCGGAATAATCTTCTTTTCTCTTTTAGTTTCTTTTTTAAATTTTCAATAGTAATAACTAATGGATCACATTTCTTCTCGTATTTTAAGGATTTTCTTTTTTAACTTTTTCATACGAGACTCAGAGGAGCCATCATAAATTAGAAATCCCTCAAGAATTTTCAAGGCTTTTTGATAATAATAAATAGCATTTATATAGTCTTTATTTTTTTCGGCATTCTCTCCTGTTTCAAGAGCAAAATCTAATTCCACCTGCTTAGCTTTTTTCTCGGTTTCAAAGATCATCCTTGAAATCTTACTGATGTCATCCTTTAAACCAAATTTTTTGGCGATAATGAGTGCTTTGTTATACTCTTTTCGGGTGATATCAAACGTTGAAGATTTTTCTGCTGTTTTTCCCCTTTTAGTGAGATTTTTAATTAATTGTTTTGCACCATCTTTATTTAAACTCTCCATATGTTCCTCAAGTTGTTTTATATCATCATCAGTAATGATGATTGAAGAGATAGGCTTTATTTTCATTTCTCTTTTGTGATTTGCTTCTTGTGCAAATTCTAAGTTAGAAACCACGGTTTCTAATTGCATTGGAACGATAACATTTTTATTTAAAAGACTATAAATTCCCCCAAGTATAATTTTTGCATCTATATTTACAATCTTTTTGAGTTTATCTAGCAGAGTATTAATATAGAAAAAGGATTTTGAACTTAGAGTATCTTTCGCAAGGTTAATTATCGCACTTTGAATTGGATCATTATTTATTTCTTCCAGAAATTCAGGAGGAATTGCATACGCCAATGTCATAGGAAAAACTAAATTAATATTGAATGAATCAATGATAAACTCAACCATATTTTTGGAACTAAAGGCACCAGAATTTTGATATATACTTAGTTGTTCTTTGAAACGGACTTCGAATTCAGGTAAAAAATGTGAGACAAGATTTTTCATATGTTCAGACGATTTATGGTCAAGTATCATTATTAACCTTATATATTCTCCGTTCTTAAGCAATATATTGAATTTTTTATATTGCAATTCATAATAAGGGCTTTCTAAAACTAAGCTTGAATCTGAACTTAATCCTTTGCTCGATTCAGAAAATGTTATGTTTGCCTGAATGAATCCACTTAATAATTCAACCTCTATATCAACAGCTGAAACAGGATAATTTAAAAGCGCTAATCCAGATTCTTTATCCATTAAAATTATATGCTTAATATTTAAAACATCAAGGAAAATCTGCCAAATTCTATTTCGTTCTGCTTGAATTCGTTTCTCATCCACACTAAAAATTTGGATATCAGAAGTGATTTCGAATCCCATTTTTTTTAAACGATTAGATACACATTCTTTACAAGATTTTGGAGCTTTAGGACAATTCAGAGTACCACAATTGAACCTTAACCCATTAATTATAAAAGTTGCCATTATATTCACATTATCTTATAATAACAAGAAAAATTTATGAGAATTAAACGAGATTACTTTAGCTAAAGCAACATTTTTTTCTATTATTTTAATTTTAGTAAATTATGTAAATTTAAATTTTTAGTTCTAATAAATTAGAACATCAATAAAACAAGAAGAAATCCTTTAATCGGATGCGGAAAAAAACTAAATGCTCATATAAAACCTAAATACAAAACAAGATTCTTATTAATATCCTTATCTTAGTATAATTATAATTATATAAAGTTGAATATACAATTGACATGTAGATTAAGTTGAGTGAAAAAGAAATCAATTTAAAGAAACGAAGTAATGAAATTTTTGAAGTTATCAAGAATACTGCATATTACTATGCTCCCAGAGGTATTATTATGGGAATAGGTCTTGAAGAAAAGGAGATCCATAGTAAACCCTTTATTGGTATTGTGAATACATGGAATGAAATTAATCCTGGACATATGCATTTAAGATATCTAGCAGAGGCAGTAAAGCTTGGTGTGGCAGAAGGTGGAGGGATCCCTCTTGAATTCAATACTGTTGCCCCATGCGACGGATGGGCAAATGCGAATATCGGTATGCGCTTTATATTACCTCAAAGGGAGATTATAGCAGACTCTATTGAGGCTATGGTCGAAGCTCATCGTTTAGATGCGATAGTCACTCTTTCCAGCTGCGATAAAATAAATCCTGCCGTTTTAATGGCTGCTGTGAGATTAGATATTCCAACGATTTGCATACCGGGTGGTCCAAATTTATTCGAAGTAGCGTTTATTCCTGATTATAAAGGGATTGATGTGAAGTATTATGATGATTTTAAACAAAAAACTGCATGTATAGCATGCGCTACTGCAGGTGCATGTGAATTTATGGGAACCGCTAATACAACTCAATGTTTAATGGAAGCATTTGGAATGACATTACCAAATGCTGCAACAACTCCAGCATTTACTCGGATGAAATATGTTATTGCCAAAAATTCAGGGAGGAAAATTATGGAGTTACTTAAGAAAGGAATAACAGCATCACAAATTATGACAGAGAAAGCATTAGAAAATGTTATAACCGTAGATGCGGCAATTGGAGGATCGACGAACGCGGCGCTTCATATTCCAGCTATTGCTCATGAAATGGGGATAGATTTTGACATTGAAATATTTAATGAGTATAGTAAAAAAGTTCCGATGATTGTAAACACATCCCCCTCAGGGGAATATGGTGTTGTTGATTTATATAATGCCGGGGGGATTCCAGCGGTAATGAGTAGAATTAGTAATCATCTTAATTTGGATTGTATGACTGTATCAGAAAAGCAGATAGGTAAACTTATTAGAAGAGTAAAAGTCCTGGACGATAAAGTGATAAGACCTTTAGAAAATCCCGTTTTCCCGGAAGGGGGTACCGTTATCCTAAAAGGTAATTTAGCACCTGAATGTGCTGTTGTAAAACAATCGGCCATAGGGAGAAAAGATCTTTTAAAATTCGAAGGTCCAGCAAAAGTATTTAATTCTGAAAAAGACGCTCTAATAGCATTATCAAAACATGAAATTAAAAATGGAGATGTGATTGTTGCTCGATATGAAGGTCCAAAAGGAGGACCTGGAATGCCTGAACTAGTTGCCCTCACATCAAATCTTATGGTTAGACAGGATATGACGGATTATGTTTTAATAACTGATGGTAGATTTTCAGGAGCATCTCAAGGGCCTTGTATAGGGCACGTGAGTCCTGAAGCGTATGTTGGAGGACCGATTGCTATAGTTCAAAATGGGGATATAATAAAAATCGATATTCCAAATAAAATTCTCAATTTAGATCTTTCCAATGAAGAAATTAAGAAAAGATTTGAAAATTGGAAGCCATACGAGAGAGATATAAAAAGTAAAACCTTATTGAAATATAGAGCTTTAGTAACTTCTGCTGCTAAAGGAGCAATTTTAAAATTTGACTAAGCTTAGGATTACAATTTTATTTTCCATCAACTTAAAAATCTTTTTTATTTTTTTTCTTATCGTTTTGGATAATTAAAAGGTTTAAACATAGACTTAAATAAACTAAGTTTCATCTTTAATTATAGACATCTAACAAGGAAAGAATTCTAAATTTATGATAATTAGACTAGGTGAAATCTATTTAATTGGAGCTCTTTTTTCAATAATAATAGGATATCAATTGTCAGCCTATTTTTTATTCCAATATTAATTGGATTTTGTTTCATTTGTTTATTTTTTCTTTTTGTACCATCATTATCCGAATATAGCTGGAAAAATAAAATTGATCGACTTTTTTTGATGTTAAAATCTGGAATTTGCATTTATTATAAATTTTTCAAGGAAGGACTAGATCCTATTGAGGAACAAAATGTATCGGGGGCGATAAAAAGCGTTAATGCAATATTAAAAGAAATCACTGATATTGGAGGAATTTCAATTATCGAGAAAAAACATAAGGTTTTCATAATTCAGCCGGGAACTTATATTACGGGAGTTATATCATGTGATGAGAAATTACATTCGCTCAAATTGTTATTGAATAGATTCATGGAAAGGATGGAAGAATCTTATTTGAAAGTTTTTAAGGATTGGAATCTCGAAACGAAAGATTTTAAGCCAATTGAAAGTTTAGCAAAAGAAATATTTCTATTTTAAAAGGATATTAATAAATAAAATACTAATATATTGAAAAGATAGATCCGTCTATACAGATGATAATCTATTGCAATTTTGCTTTAAAATTCTATTATTTCATATAACCAAAGAAATAGAGAGCTAAAAATAAAAAATTAAAAAAGATTTAGAAAGTTCTTAATTTGAATCATTTAGAGTAAGAACCAAATTGCGGAAACTTCTTTAGTTGTTTCGATGTGAAAATTGGACCATCTTTGCATACGCATATATCATTATTTTCTCCAATACAGCATGATCCACATAATCCGACTCCACATTTCATCTTTCTTTCTAGTGAGGCTTGGATTACGATATTATTTGCTTCAGCAATTTCAAGGACGCGATTCATCATAACTTCCGGACCACAGGTTATGATTAAGTCAATATTTTCATTATTGAGAATATCTTCAACCGCATCGGTGACGAAACATTTTTTACCTCTCGATCCATCATCGGTGGTACACATTGTATTTGGAATCCAATCAATTAATCTATCAGCAAAAATTAGAGAAGCTTCATCTTTTGCCCCAATAGCGACAAATATATTTTTCTTATTTTTTTTCAAAGGTTCTATTAGGGTTGTTACCGCAGCAATCCCAACACCTCCTCCGGTTACAAGAATATTTGTGGCATCTTCATAATTCCAAGAGTTTCCAAAAGGACCTCGAATCCCAATAATATCGCCCGGAACCTTCTTGAATAATTCTGTAGTTCCCTCACCAACTTTTTGAACCGTAATTTCAAGAAGATTTCCCTCAACATTCGAAATTGACATTGGTAAGAAGTCGACGTCAGGTAACCATAGGACTACAAAATTTCCCGGTCTATAAGCTTTTGCAATTCGTGGATTTCTAATATAAAAACTCTTCAGTTCAGAGGAATGATCGACTATTGAATCGATAATTGAGATGTCAGTCTTACTTCTTGTTATGTCTAAAACCAACTCTTCGTTATCTTTTTCAAGTGGTTTCTCCTCAAGAATTCCGTTGGAAATGGCCAAATCGAAAATTTGTTTTCCTTTTTTTGTTCTGATTATCGCAGTTTTCCAATTACCTTCACTCCCTACATCACCTATAGCAATGTCAGCAAAAGATGCTGTATAGTCAGAACAGGAAAAACATGCTTTCCTTATTGCTTTATCATAGAGATGATTAAGTGGGATTTCTTTCACACTTGAATTAGCCAACACTTTTAATTTAAAACTACTTCTTTCATGTTCAATTTTTTGTATTTCATTCGTGTTTATATCATATTCCTTAAAAATCTCATCTAATATTTGATTATAGAATGTACCGAAGCAAAACGTGCCAATTGACAAGGAGATTAAGTCGTAAGCTTCAAAATCGAAACGGGGATGATTTTGTAACTTTCTAAGCCCTTGTATTTGACAAGGAGTGCCTACAATTGCGATGTCTGCGAATCCCTTATTAATAGCATCCCCTATTATTGATAAAGTGGGACTTTGACTAGGTTTATATCCAACCCCCTTGAATAAATCTTGTTGATTTTCAGCAATCATTGGAAAAGGCTTGAAATTATCATCCTTACCAGTAATAATTGATGCGTCTATTAATCCCTCTTCCATTGCAACCCATAATAATGCGGTTATTGGACCGGCATCCGAGGGAAGCTTTTGTCTCGCAGAATCAGTGACTTTAACAGAAGTAAGTTTTAAATAGTGTCCTAAGATTCTATCGTGCTCCTTACCGAACACCCACTTATCCAGCAAGGAAAGTGGAATTTGATCAATTCCTGCTTTTGGACAAGTGTTATAACATAATCCATATCCATCACGGCAAGTATTTACATCCTTACAAGAACCGTCCTCTATTGGAACTTCTTTATCTTTATCATATTTTATATTAGCACAGAACGCACCACACGCACCGCAATAGACACATTTTCCTGTTTGAATTATTTCTGATTCTAATTCACTCCAGCCTTTTTGTAATTTTTGTATATACAATTTAAGCTTCCTCCTTAAGTTGTTTAAGATATTCTTGTGCTTCTTGCTTTCCTAGTTCAAAGGCCTCAATATTGGCATCTAAAGTAGAGCTAGGCACAAATTGTTTTATTGTCTCTAATGCTGATTCTTCAGAAAATATTCCTGCAAGAATTGTAAAAGCTCCAAAAAGAATAGAATTTCCAAAGACTATATTTCCAAACTTTTCTAAAGCCAATTTTTGAACAGGGATACTTAATGATTTCACTCTTTTAGCTGCTCCAAACTTTGTTATCGTAGAGGGATCCCACATTAAAAAACCTGTATTTTCATCAGATTTTAAATCAGCTTTCTTCACATCTTTAGCAGATTCTTCAGAAAGAATAATTAAAAAATCATAAGGACTTAATGCTTTTGGATAATCTATAATTTTGATATCTTTATCTAAATCCACCACAACCTCTGCCCAACATTTACCCCCCCGGGCTGATGCCGAATATGCTTCTGTTTGGGTAGCCGCCAAATTCTCATAAATAGCACTGGCCATTGTAATCATCTTTGATAATGTGATGACTCCCTGTCCGCCAAAACCGCTGATTCTGATTTCGTAGCGAGCCATTACTTCCCACCCATTGCTATTTTTTGAATTTTTGCATATTCACCGGAATATTCCGGTTTAGGCTCGTATCTAAATTCTCCGATAACATATTTATTGAATAATTCCTCTTCAGTCATAAATTTTGCCTGATTTATGCGTACAGAATTTCTCTTAATCCAATCGATCATTCTACCTCCAGTATCCATTTTCTCACCCTTCCCCCCCAGGTATTCTGCTCCTAAACTGTCTAAATTCTTTCTACCAAAATAAGTCACACACGGCGTTATTATTTCTATCACAGAAGTTCCTTTATGCTTTAATGCTTTTCTGAAATATTTCATTAACGTACGCGGATGAGCAACTGTTGTTCTTGCTACATAAGGAGCTCCTGCCGCCAAGGCAAGTTTTACGCCATCACTCCTATTCTCAAACATTGTATAGGGAGTAGTTGTACTTTTTGCTCCATAAAGAGTTGTTGGAGCACCTTGTCCACCTGTCATAGCATAAATACTATTATTAAATATCATAATGAGACAATCGACATTCCTTCGGCATATATGAATAAAATGATTTCCACCAATTCCTAAGCAGTCGCCATCACCAGAAAAAATGATAGGCTTCATTCTAGGATTTGCCATTTTCATACCGGTAGCTACTGCTGGCGCCCGTCCGTGAAGTGCTAACACTTTTTGTGAAGCTTCATGCACTAATAATAATATTTGACTATAACATCCTATTCCAATAATTGTTGGATGGAGTTTTGGATCTAACTTTTCATCTTCAAATACACGTGTAAAAATTTGACCTATTATCCCATAACCACATCCTCCACAAAATAAAGACGCAAAATTACCGAAAATCTTTCCTCCATAAGATTGCTTCAGATATGGGTGTTCTGGTTTTTCATTTGGAAACATTGGTGCTATATCTGACATTATTTTGCCACCTCCCTGATAACTTTTAAGATATCATCCGGATGATGAAATTCACCGACTTTCCCTATTTTAATAATAGGCGTTGTAGGTTTTTTTACTCTTTCAATCTGTTCTGCAATTACTCCTGTGTAGTTTAATTCAGGAACAATTATAACTTTAGCATCTTTCACTGCTTCTTTTACAATATCATCAGGAAAAGGCCATACGGTAATTAATCTTAATAAACCCACTTTTATTCCTTCATTTCGTGCTATTTCGACTGCTCGATAACTCGTCCTTACTGGTAATCCGTAAGCTATAATAACTATTTCGGCATCTGCTAGTTTATGTTTGTCAACCATACTTATTTTATTAATATTTGATTTAATTTTCTCTATCATCATCTCCATAAATTCTAACGGTTTTGGTGTCGGAAGTCCCTCAGGTCCATGTGGCATGTGCAGAAATATCCCTGGACAATAATCCGTACCCATAATAGGAGCTTTAGGAATTATATACTCCCCTGTTTCGCGATCTTTATACGAGTAAACTCGAGCTGTGACATCTTCAGGAAGTTCTCTTTTTATTACTCTTTTTAAAATTTCCTCTTTTGGTGGGATATTAACAACCTCGTGTAAATGTCCTAAATAAGCATCAGACATGATGAATACAGGGCAACGATAAGTCTCAGCAAAATTGAAAGCCGTTATTGTTAAATCAAAGAGTTCTTGGCAGTTCATAGGGGCTAAAGCAATAACTTGGAATTCTCCATGACCTGCAAAGCGTATTAATCCTATATCATTATGATGTGGATCAGTTACAGGTCCAGCACTACCTGGTCCAACGCGCTGAACATCGCAAAAAACAAATGGAATTTCTAGGTTTGCTGCCATTGAAATAGTTTCTGTCATTAAAGATAGTCCCGGTCCTGAAGTTGCAGTCATGGATTTCGCACCAACTAAAGAGGCCCCTATTACAGCATTAATAGATGCTAATTCATCTTCCATCTGCATACAACAACCACCAACCTCTGGCAATCTTTTAGCAATATGTTCGATAGCTTCGGTACTCGGGGTTATAGGGTATCCGCCAAAAAACTTTAAACCCGCTGATATAGCACCTTCTGCCATCGCTACATTACCCATTAATAAATGTTTACCTTCAGGTAAAAATCTTTTACCATTATTGCTATTCATTTATTTCACCTCATTATGTTTTGGCCTTTCCAGCCTCTTTTTCATTTTCTTCTTGATCTAATACATAAATACACCATGCAGGGCATCCAAATTCGCATCTACGGCATCCAGTACAATATTTCTCTTTTCCCTCTTTGACTCGGGGAAGATATGCAATTCTCATGTTAAGTTCATCACCCATTTCCAGTATCCCAGTGGGACAAACAGCTACGCATATTTCACATCCCTGACATCTATTCTTGTTTAAAAATAAAGAGAATTTTTTTTCTTTGTTTTCAACTAATTTCGGAATTTAAATCAACTCCATTTAAAATTACTTAATAAAAGTTAATGTTTGACTAATTATAAATTTCGATTTAATATAAATTAAGAATTTCCATTTAAAATATAATTGACCCAAAAATAAAAAGCTGATAAAATATAACTGTTTAACTTAAATTCGTAGCAATTAATCCCTTAAAATGAGAATTAAATGTCGCCACAAAAGTACAATTTAATCGTTCGCAATGTATACTTATCTAAAAGTATACTAATTTAGATATAAAAAGATTTTGGCTTTTATTATAATGCAAATGTATTAAAAATTAATATTTATACAAGGAAAAATGTGTTAATGCAATAAATTAATAAAAATCTTCTATATTTTTTCATATTCCTCTAATATTTTTTCAGCAACATCATCAGTAGTTCCATACTTTCCATCTTTTCTATAACTTGGTGGTACAGCATCGGCTGGTAATGTTTTCCAATTTTTTTCTACTTCAAGACCTCCAGCTAAAGTATTTTTTAACGCTTGCATTAATTTTTTCGATTCAGATTCAAATCCTAAATAATCAAGCATCATTGTAGCAGACACGATAGTTGCAGCAGGATTTGCAATTTTTTTTCCTGCAATATCGGGAGCTGAACCGTGGGTTGGTTCAAAATATGGGATATTCGGACCGTAGACACCAGAACCGGCAACACCTAATCCTCCCACAATTTGGGCCGCTTCGTCGCTTAATATATCCCCCATCATATTAGGGATAACGATTGTATCATGATAGTCGGGAAATCTTATTAATCGGGCCGCGAAATCATCAACGATGTAAGTCTCAACTTTTATTTCAGGAAATTCAGATTCCGCAATTTTTGAAATCCTTTTAATGAACATACCGTCTTGCTGGCGGAAGATATTAGGCTTACAAACGATTTCTAGTAACCCCTTTCCAATTCCTTCGTTTTTACGTCTCATACATATTTCGCACGCAACATGACCTATTCTATCTGTCGCACGGGGAGATACAACCCTCAGCCCATATATTGCATCTTCCGTCCATCTTTCTATATCGGGTTTATAGATAAGCCCTTTCTTAATTAATTTAGTTAACCTTCCCTCCTTACCCGCGGCAGCATAGCATCCCTCTGTGCTTTCTCTTATAAAAGTATAATCGATATTCTCAACTAATTCCGGCTTGAGATTGCTGTCCATTCCCTTAAAATATTTAATAGGCCTTATATTAGCAAAATTTCCGAGTCCCCAGCGTAAATATGCTATTACTTGGACAGCAGTTTCATGGGTAGCTCCAAATAAAACAGCATCACTATGATCTACTGCTTCCTTTGTTTCCGGGGGAAACGCATTACCATGAGTTTCCATAGCACTCTCACCACAAGGCATTTTTTTTATTTCTAACCTATTAATTTTCATTCCCTCTAAAACTAAAAGAGTAGCGTTGACAACTTCCGGTCCTATTCCATCACCTCCCAATGCGGTGACAGTCTTTTTCGGTTTATTAATATTAGGGCTTTTTAGAACAGTCATTAAAATCACATTAATATTTTTTTAATATTTTTTTACTCATAATAATGAGTTATAAATTAATGTACAACCTTATTCTATAAAATCTTAATCAATTAAATTGAAATACCATTTAAGTTTATCTTCTTCTCGTATAAAAATAATATTTTTTAGCCAATTTTTATCATCTTGTTGCTGATAATCTTCCCTATAGTGTGCCCCCCTACTTTCTGTTCTTATTAAAGAAGCACGTAAGAGGATCTCACTAATATCAACCATATTTAATGTTTCTAAAGCTGCTTTTAAATGCCTATACGTCTTTTCGGGTAATTTAATATTACTTTTTGTCTCTTCTTTGAGTTTAATAATTCCCATTAGCGCTTCATTAAGTTTTTTTTCGTTCTTTATTATCCATGCATAATCACTCATTAATTCTTTAAGTTTCTCTCTAATTTCCAGATAATTTATTCCAGTATCTCTCTTATATACATCATAGATAGATTTTTTTTTTTCCTCGATTAATTCTACTGGTAATTCTTCAATTGCAATTGAAAAGGTAAATTCAGCTGCATTTTTTCCAGCAATTTTGCCAAATACTTGAGTAGCCGTTAATGAATTCCCTCCAAGTCTATTTGCTCCATGAACTCCACCGGCAACTTCTCCAGCAGCGTATAAACCCCTTATGTTAGTTTCGCATTTTTCATTGATTTTTAAACCTCCCATTTGATGATGGCATCCCGGCGCCCACTCTATTCCCGTTTTTGTAGCATCCATTCCTTGCCTATCATAAGCATGGTAGACTTTCGGCATTAATGTTTTCAAAAGATTCCATGGTATTGATGAAATATCTAAAATAACTCCTCCATGATCGGTTGCTCTGCCTGCTTTAATTTCTTTAAATGCACTAATACACGCAACATCCCTGGTTACATTTTCCATATTTTCCGGATCATATCGTTCCATAAACCTTTCGTTGAGCCCGTTAAAAAATCTTGCCCCAAATTGTACAAATCCATCAAAAGGAGGAGCAAGACCACGAATTGCATCAGGCCAAATAACACATGTCATAGCCTGAGTGAATTCCATATCAATAAGTTCGGCACCCACTTTTAATCCCATAGCATAACCATCTCCAGTGGCTCCCGGAGGCATCGAAGTTAGTTTAAATATTTGTCCTAAACCTCCTGTAGCCAAAATAATAGCTTTTGCAGAAGAAGTGAAAAACTCTCCAGTAGTATAATTGAATCCAACTGCCCCTACAACGGAGTTATTTGTTTTCAACAAATCTGTAACCATAATTTGCTCGTAAATTTCAATGGGAGATTCTTTTACTTTAGAAACTAATCCTTTCATGAAATTATGATTTACAGTAAGAGCTGCGCGAGGTTTAGAAGTGCCGGTAGGATGACCGATATAGAGGATTCCTTTATTGGTTTTCCTAAATTCTGTTCCAAAGTTATTTAGGTCATCAAATACGTTTTTTGACTCATTCGCTAAAATTCGAGCGAGCTTTCTATTATTTAGCAAATAGCCTCCATTGATAATATCTTGATAAAATATCTCGGGATTATCATCATCTCTTAATATTGCAGCCATTGAACCCATTGCTATAGGCGTGGTACCCGATGGAAACCTCCCTTTTATTACCATTGTAACTTTTATGGGAGCTTTAGAAGCTTCAATAGCTGCTCTTGCCGCGGCTCCTCCTCCTCCAATTATTAAAACATCGGTCTTGATATTCATTTTCTCACCTTATTATTTCATATATATTTATCTATTATTTAATCTAAATATTATAATATATTTTGCATAATTTTAAATTATTTTAAATTAAACCTTGAACATACTATTATGTGATAAGTATGATAACTAGAGTACATGATGTTATCATTGTGGGAGCCGGACTTGCTGGGCTCAGAGCAGCTGAAGTGAGTTGTGAAACTGCGGATGTAGGAGTTGTTAGTAAGGTATATCCCATAAGATCCCATACGGTAAGTGCGACGGGAGCAGTTCATATATCTCCAGCACCTGGAGAAAATCCGGAAGAATATATG
>SMTZ1_10004185_pt1 | contig 14527 bp, 12 predicted proteins | sample DeeMarSWOR136_30_FD_25667 | JGI IMG/M metagenome (IMG submission 25667) | reverse complement strand
ACTCTGCCGGCGGGAGAACTCCAGAGCAGCAATCGCTTCCAGATTGGAGCCCGCATAGTCCGGGTGATATGACAGGGCTTCATGAACACCGAGCGTACAGTTTCCCATGCCTACGGAGTGTTTATCGATGAAAGCCTGGTTCTTGCCGACCTGTAGCCATGAGTAATACGCGCAAAGTTTACGTTTCCCTGTTATGTGCAGCAAGTCTGGCTACTCCTGCTCTACTAAGTCAAGAAACCTGTGCTGGGCCTCCTTGTTCGACCAAGGGCTTTCTATATGCAGGTCAGAACCGTAGATTTCCATGGTCTTGAACCTGCCCCCTCCATGTTAAACTTGATAATAGAAAGAAGTCAATAAGTCATGTCAATATTGTATCGTGAAGCTAAGCAGTTACAATTCCGGGCACCGGCACAGTTGTGGTCTTCCCGATGCCGTAGAGATGCGCTACGGCGACAACGTTGTCAAGGTGGAGCTCTTCAGGTCCGATGATCATCTCCGTCCGAAGGCTGCCTGTCTGTGCGCAACAATTGAACGCATGGTCAGCAGGTTGGTCAGTGAGCGTATTTCCCTTAACAAACACTCAGAGAGTTTACACGCTAAATATCAAATTGTGGGACGACAAGAACACTAAAACATTAAGACGTTTCGTATCGCGTCACCCTTTTCCATAGATGCAATAGCTTCGTTGATATCGTTAAAAGAATAGTGCCCTGAAATAAGCTCATCCAGCTTGATCCGCCCATTATTGTACAGCTCGATCAGCCGTGGAATTTCTATCCTGGGGCGCACGGCGCCCATGGCGCTGCCCTTAATCATCCTGCCCCGGCAGAATTCCACCGGCATCCATGCCGACATTTCTTCCCCGTAACCATGCCCGACGACGACCGTCATACCAGCGCGTGCCGTCATCAGGAAAGCCTGACGGAGAATATCAATCCCGGCAACAGCTACAATTACGTAGTCGGCACCGCGACCATAGTTAAGCTCCAATGCTTTTTTTATAATGTCGGTTTCTTTGTTAGGATTAATAGTGTATGTAGCCCCGAACGTCTTGGCCATTTCCAGTTTCTTGTCGTTGGTGTCGATGGCTATAATCGGATAGGCTCCTACAAATAATGCACCTTGAATGGCATTGAGACCGACACCACCCGAGCCGACGACAATGACACTACGGTTTGGTTTTACTTGGGCCCGGTTCACCACTGCCCCATACCCCGCAATGACCCCACAACTTAAGAGCGCTGCCCGGTCCACCGGTGTATCCTGGGGTATCTTGACAAGGTTTATTTCCAGCCCAGTCGCATATTCTGCGAAGGTGGCCATGGTACCATACCACTGGTAAATCCTCCGACCATCCTTGGTGAGTACTTTTCCAGGGCTTCGTGTTACTATTTGATGATTTTCACACTGATCATGCTCACCGATATTACAATAATAACAGTGACCACAAGCGGCTGGAATGAGCGTATAGACTACGAGATCGCCGGGTTTAACATAGGTGACCCCTTCGCCTACTTCTTCCACATAGCCAGCCGTCTCATGCCCGGCGATTGCCGGCATCTGGCAGGGTCCATGCTCACCCTTGATCATGTGAATATCGCTGTGACAGATAGATGTAGCAGCACATCGTATAGTGACTTCACCTTTGCTAGGTGGTTCGACAATAACATCTTCCATTACCAGCGGTTTTCCGACCTCGTAACAGACTGCCGCCTTAACTTTCCTTCCCTGGCTCATATACTCCTCCTTTATATTGGTCCTTTTCTCTGCACTTAGGTGTATCGTATTTACGGGAGTGATAGACCCGATAGAGATTTCGCCGACTACTTGTTTGCGGTTTTTATAACTTCAACAATTCCCTCATCACCATTAACGATTACGTGATCACCCGTTTCGATCACCTCGGTGGGATCCTGGTCAAAATCAGTGACTGTGGGGACATTCATCACCATTGCAGCGAAGACGGTCAGATTATTCCCTTTCCTATAGAGAAAAGCTATAGGATTCGTCCCGAACATTCGAGACGCACCATAGCCTACAAAACCGCCAGAACCCCTTGGTTCGGTAAAAACAAGTACCTTCCCCTTAAAGGGTACTTCATACAGGGGATGGTTCCTCTCAACAGTATAGCCGTTTTTGGCATCGACGTTACCCCAACCCATTAACGGCATTTTGGAAACCAGTGCTTCACCCTCAGCATATCCACCGATTACTTTCCTTCCCCTGAGGATGATCTTATTTGTTTGTATAGTCATTGACTCTTACCTCCATTCGCCTTTCCATTTACCGGTGACGGCTGCTTCAACACAGTCTTCCATAGCGCCGTATCGTACCTGAACCTTATGGGGGTGGCAGTGTCCGGTTATGTAATAATCCTGCTTACAGGCATCAGTCGCCATGACATTCGGCTTGCCTTCGGGGGGCATCACAACGCCGTACAACATACCGGCACAGACACCTGATAATAGTGTGGCACCGGAATCTTCTATTGTCTTCCGGTAACCTGCCTGTTCGGCCAGTTTGTAGGTTTGCGGGTTCGTCATAACCCATAACCTAGTGCTGCACTTTCTGTCGTCCAGCAATCCGGCAACCTTTTGCAATTCCTGTATATTGTAGTGAGGGCATCCGAGATAGACGAAATCGACGTCATCACTGGAACCGTAGTTCATGAGTTCATAAACACGTTTCAGGTCATTTCGGGTGATGGTGATGGTTTCTTTTGGTTTTCTACCATGGAAAGCTGCTTCCAGAGTGGGTGCTTCGGGAGTGTAACCGGGAATATGATACATACGTACTTGTCCACCCGTATTCAGAGCAGAATTCATCTTCACAAGTTGAGTTGTCGTTGGTCTGCCGATACCCAGGAGAGCCGGGACTTTTAATCCAAGAGCCTCACCGACCGCCCAACCGAATAGGTCATAATCCATGTCCCGCTCCAGTTCAGCCTCGCATTTTACCAGCACTGTCGCTGCCCGGTTCTCGGTAATATGCATGTCATAGTACGGAACTTTGCCGAGATAGGCAGTCTGGAAACTGCCATCGAAGTTGCTCCTCGACCCAAGAACGGCATTCACCCATGGAATAGCCGAACTCTCAACCCAAGCGCTATGTGTACCCACTGCGGGCCAGAATGAACTGACCAGGTAATGGGTGCATGAAAATGTGGGTATCATGCCCATATCTATGAAGGGCTGGAGTTCTTTCATCCGCTTCTCACGGTATGCCGGATCACTATTCGGAAGGACACCGCATTGTTCCCAGCCATCCACGATAACGTTCATCGCCGCGTCTTTATCAGAGAAGGTGGGGACTTTGAATTTCTCGCCTTTCCTGGCGAGTTTGGCTATTTCTTCCATGCTAACACCGTAAGTTCCTACCCATCCGGGGCCGGGGTGCAGGTCAACCGTACCATCGAGATCAACCAGTTTTTCTGCACCGGCAGCTTCACCGTAGTCCGCTAAAAACTTCATACACCTTTGTGCAATCTCACCTTGTTCACCATTCAGAATCCGTTTTTCATCATCATTCAATAACATGCTATACCCTCTTTAGTCGTGTTTTATTTCTAAGCCATATCATTATGGCCTTGGTAAAAATCGGGCGAATATCTGCATCTTGCACTCATTTGATACGGTTCATTCTATATACAGCTCTTCAATCCTTTCCGGGAGAGGCACGCCTCTGGAATCCCAGCCCATCAACGTATAATAGTAGCGTTTCGCCCGCTCCATCTCGTCCGGATTTAGAGCCCGGTCAGAAAGTGCTCCTGAGGTTTTGGGTTCAAAATACCGTTTCGGCAACCGATCATCATCGTCAGTAAAGCCCTCTCGAATATTAAATAATCGGGCGACTGTCATCACACGCTCGGCGATACGAAGAAGTTCCATAACTCCAGTGGGGCGACCTGTTACAGCATTTATCATTTCTACCATGGTTGGCAAATCCACCGCGACTGATGAGAGGTGACATATCGCAAGGCAATCAAGTAGTACCTGCCGCAGGTGCTCTGTTTTGAATAGACTTACTTTCCGCGGGCCGATATCCTCCTCAGGAACAGGGTCGTGAAAACCAAGAGAATTCATCGACTGTAAACCCTGCTTGAATGCGAACTTTGAGTCATGGACATTACAACAATGATCGGCGCCATGGGGATTTACCATGAAACCCAGACCCATACTCGGCATGAGCCGGGGTTCGTGTTGACCGGGATCAAGTCCTTTCACCTGAATGGCAAACTCATCCGAGTCCTGGCCAACCCACCGGGCAACCTGGTTGATACCTTCCGCCAGAATATCTCCAAAGCCTTCTCGTCGGATAATCCTGTGAATACACTCCAGCATTGCTTCAGTATTGCCCCAAGTCAATTCGATCCCATCAGTTCGCTCTTTACTCAAAAGCCCACGCTCGTAGCATTCCATACAAAAAGCGATAATGCCACCGGTAGAAATCGTGTCCACGGACGCAGCATTACATAGTTCGTTTCCTTTAACGATAGCTTTGAGATCATCGATACCCAAATTACTGCCCAACGATGCCAGTGTCTCATATTCCGGCCCACCATAGGCCGGGTCCACGGGGTAAGGCTCACTAAACTTGGCTTTTTTCTTACAACGAATCGGGCATGCGAAACAACCGTCCATCCCTGCCCCGATCGTATCACGCAGAGTAATGGCGGTGATGTTATTGATATTAGGGAAATCTCCATCTCTCCAGTTTCGAATGGGAACGTCTCCGCTTATCACACCTACATCCATATCGAATCCAGTGCCTGCTTCCTGCCAGCCTTTAAGTATGGGGACCTTGTCCGCGACGTCTACAATCTGCTTCTGCAGTCCTTTCAGCACATCCGGGAAGGCTGTTCGTATCTTCCCACTACCTCGCACTGCAATTGCTTTTAGCCCCTTTGAACCCATGACCGCACCGAGTCCTCCCCGTCCGGCGGCATCATATAGACCACTCATGATACAGGCATACTTGACGAGATTCTCACCTCCCGGCCCAATAAGCATAATGCGGATTTTATCATTACCGATTTCGCTTCGTATCATTTGTTGGGTTTCCCTGGTTTCCTCTCCCCAGAGATGAGCGGCATCGCGAAGCTCTACCTTATCGTTAGTGATGTAAAGATAAACCGGACTTTCAGACTTACCTTCGATAATGACAACATCATACCCGGCACGTTTTAGTTCTGTACCCCAATACTCGCCAACCTGTGAAAGAGCTATCGTTCTGGTTAAGGGGGATTTAGCTCCAATGGAATGCCGACCGCTACCCATGATAGGCGTACCCGTTATCGGTCCTGTAGCAAAAATGAGTTTATTCATAGAACCCAGAGCGTCGACATCTCCCTGTAGTTCCTTCCATAGTATGTACGAGATGAAACCTGACCCACCAAGGTATCGAAGTCGCATCTCTTCACTAAGTTCTTCCGTGTTTATAGTACCGGTGGTCAGGTCAATTCTGAGGATATTTCCTGTATATCCATATGTAGATTCGTCTGAAGCGGATATATTATTTGTCGTGGTCATAGATTTGCTCCTAAAAACACTTTACAAAATTATTACACTTCTTACAAACTGTAGCTATCCGGGATATTAAGCAAAGATGGATAGTATTTGTTGGCCTGCTGTAAATAACTACCAGGGAATCTTGTTGTTCTAAAGAGATTCGAAACGCCGCCCAAGGGCTTATGAGGACCGATGGCGATACCTGTATGATTAAATCATATATCTATTTAGCATTAATAAGGTACAAATCGATATTAGTATTTAGTTGGGTATAGTGGAGTACGAATAATATATCATATCGTGCTTCTACCCTTCAGAAAACGAGAAAATGAGAGGGAGTATTTGTCTCATTTCTTCTTCTTTGTAGCCATTTTCCTCAAAGTTCTCCCTCGATTTTTCTATTAGCTCATCAATGCTTTTACAGCTCCAGTATGTCTTCAATTTATCCTCGTATTCCCTGCCTCCCGTGGCCTCATTAATCAGAGTGGCAATATCTTTCACATCACATAAAGATTGCCGGACGTACGGATAGAAAGCTAGCCCGCAGAATGGACATGTATTCGCGATATAATTGGCTCCGGTTTTCATTATCTCTTCCGCGAGTTTATGCCCTAATTGTTGACCTATTGGGGGATTAGTCATATTGGCTATGCCCCCACAGCAAAGGGTCTGCTCCCTGATATGTTCATTTTCTACCAGTTTTAGTCCTGGAATAACCTTCAGGAGTTCTCTTGCTGAGTCAGCCACTTCGGTACGCCGGCTCATGCATGACTCATACATGGTTACCGTTTTACCCAGGGTCTTGGTAAAATTTATCTTCTCCAGATTTTCGTTTAAGAACTGGGTATAGAATTGGACCTCAAAATCCAGCTCAAGAAAACTTGGAAAGAACTCCGTAAACTGTCGATAACAGCCCGTACAGACAAGGATGACTCTTTCGGGCGAAAAGGCTTTCATGCTTGCGACTAGCTGCCGGGCCTTCTCTTCTGACTCAGTAACCCTGCCGGCCGCAGGACAAAAACTGGTACCGCAGCAGAGTTCGCCTCCTGCTAGGGTTATGAAATTAATCCCCATTCTTTCGAGGACATCCAGGAAAGCGAATATTTTATCCGGCAGCGCTATAGGAGAACATCCCAGAAACACCACGTTTTCCGTCTTTTCCGGTTGGGAAGGCACCCTTCTTAACCATCTTGCCTCGGAAGGTTTCATTTGAAGGGCCGAAAGGATTTCATATAAATTCATTCTCTGCCCGGGAATTACAAAATTCATTGCTTCGGGTGGCGCTTCACCGTGTTTTATCAGCTCAATCTTGGCTGCCTCATGGATTAGCAGAGGGTCGATTCCCTGAGGACAGGAATCGGAACAGTATCCACATCCGGCGCAGGTGTAGGCCTTTTGATAAGCCTCCTCCGAAAGAATCCCGTCCCTAAGGAGGTCTATCATTTTTTGCATTATCTCCGCAGGGGCTATATCTTTTATCGTAGTTAATGGGAACGTCAGACAGTTCCTGACACATTCTTCACAGAGAACACATTTCTCGATATTCTGACGGATGGTGTCACGATAGTATTCCTCGAGTGAGGAGAATTTTCTCTCAGACATAATTCACGTCCCTTCCTGCCTTTACAGCATGAAAATAGTTATTATGATATATCATGCACCGTTTTACATTGTAATTCTTCGTAAATTTACGGATTCATAGCTTCTTTCATAGATTCTTCTATTACCCTTGCTTTACGTTGATAAAACTTTTCCCGACCCTCTGTATATGACGGAAGAACCCATTTCATTTCCTGCAGGTTATGTGTTATTGTCGGTATACAATCCCAGGGGATAGATATTATAATCCATCCCTCCGGATATACCTCTTTCGACTTCATGCCAAAGGCTAGACCTGTAACCGTGTAATTCACTTTGCCGCTTTGGTATGGATAAGCGAAGAGCCAGGCGCATCCCAGAACACCTGTTGTCTTGGTCTCCCGTATCTCGCCGGTCTTATAGCTCATTGCCCTCAACACTATCTCTGCCTGGCTGGGAGTGGTCACGAGAATCAAGAGGTCCGGCTCGAACGTCATTTTGTCCAACGGTGACAGGACAACATAATTTACCGTGCCTTTCGCGAATTTCGGCAGGTCTTGGTAGAGTCTCTTGTTAGCACGCGCATCCTGAAATATCTCGAATTTCTCTCCCAACAGTCCGCTTTCGGCAAATATTGGCGTATCCTCCATCCCAAGTACCATTGTCCCGAAGCAGTCCTCATTCTCTTTGGTAAAGTAAAATGGGGTGCCTCTTTCTTGTGCTTCCCTAATCATTTGGCAGAAGGGTAGAGTTTTATCCCCTAGTGGCTCTATCCCCTCTGGTCTGGTGAGTAGAAACCTGACGCCTACAGGTGACTTCTCAAAATTAAACTTGTTGAATATGGACAAGTCTTGACTGAGTGGTCTCATTTTGTAACCTCCTGTATTTCGTAATATACTTATGGTTAATTATTTACGTTTTGGGTGGAGTTGTTTCAGGTGTGGAGATCTGTCTTCTACATGAGAGAACAAAGGTGCCCTGACGAAAACATTGTATGAATCGGGCTCAAATATTAATTCCCAGTATTCCACCTGACTTGCCCTTCATTGCCCCCAATCTTATCATTATTCGGCTTACATTACAAAAGGAGGGATATAATGACAGGGGCTTGCGCTCCTGTAAGTACTCCTGTCCCTTGCCATCAAAAGCACCAATCGGACAGATTGTTTTTACGTACTTACCTCCCTTAACAATTAACGGATTTACCGCTGATTATATCTTCAGAAAGATGGAATTACACCCATGTATGTTAAATCCCAAAAGTATCATATGTCAACGTTTGAGTCGGCTAAACCACAAAATTCACGATCGACCTTAAAATGGTTATACAATATAGAAATCTGTATCAAGACCAGTTCCCCTGAGACGTGACCGAACGGGAATTTCCTTTATGAATTGACAATACGGCTTGATTAAAATATAATACATCGCTAAGACAACCGTTAGTTCAGCTGGTATGTACGTTACTAAGTAAAGAGAAGGTAATGCATAAATTTATATTATACAGCAGCCATCAAAACGATGTACTTATCAGATACCCGGATAGTCCAGGAAAAGGAAAATGCAATGGGAAACGGTAACTCTGTTCTCCGTTTAGATAAGATTAGCAAAAGTTTTGGAGGGCTGCAGGTTTTGGTAGACCTGGACGCAAGCGTGGAAGAAGGTGAGATGGTTGGGCTCATTGGCCCAAATGGTGCCGGAAAAACAACAGTATTCAACATCATCACCTCTGTCTACAAACCAGACCGAGGGGATATTTACTTTCTTGGGAAGAAAATTACGGGTCTTGCTCCCCATAAGATATGCCACATTGGAATTTCAAGAACATATCAGCTCGTTAAGACTTTCCTGAAGATGACAGCATTAGAAAATGCAATGGTGGCTTCTGTTTATGGTCGGAGGCATCATGGCGAGGGAGCCATGAAAAGAGCCTTAGATACATTGGACCTTGTTGAGTTATCTGACAAGAAAGATATATTAGCGGAACATTTAACCCTCTCTGACCGGCGTCTATTGGAGATAGCGATGGGACTGGCTTCAACGCCGGTACTTACGCTACTGGATGAGCCTATGGCCGGTCTTAATCCTGTTGAGATAAACAAGTTAGTCCAAGTGATTGAGAGGGCTAGAGTTGAAAGAAAGTTATCAATAATATGGATAGAGCACAGGGTGGATGCTGTCCTTGATTTCTGTGATCGTGTTATAGTGCTGGATTACGGTATGAAGATTGCTGATGGTACACCGGACGATGTAGCGAATGATCCTAAAGTAATCGAGGCATATCTTGGCGAACCAGCTGCTTGAAGTTAAAGGAATAGACGTCTCTTACGGCGATATACAGGCCCTCTGGGATGTATCCATTAGCGTCGAAGAGGGGACTATCGTGGCGCTTGTAGGGGCCAATGGTGCCGGAAAGACGACTCTCTTGAAGACAATTTCGGGACTAATCCACCCGAAAAAGGGAGAAATTCTTTTATCGGGAAAGCCCCTGTCTAATCTTAAGACCCAGGATATTGTGGATCTGGGCATCACTCATGTACCCGAAGGAAGGCGTCTGTTTTCTGATCTTACGGTTCTGGAGAATCTGAAACTTGGCGCCTACACGCCAAGTGCCCGCCCCTTTTTCGCTGATTCTCTGGAACGCGTTTATAATCTTTTCCCAATACTTAAAAATCGACAAAATCAGAGGTCCGGTACATTGAGTGGCGGCGAACAGCAGATGCTTGCTATCGGCAGGGCCATAATGGCCCGACCAAAGCTCATTATGCTTGATGAGCCTTCTCTGGGGCTTAGTCCCATTCTTGTGAAGACAATATTTGATCTTATTGGCACACTGCATGAACAGAAGCTGACCATACTACTTGTAGAACAGAACGTTAATCAGGCCCTGAAGATTGCCCATCAGGCTTATGTCCTGAAGACCGGGCAAATTGTCATGAGCGGCAGGGGAGATGAGCTTCTGGCCAATGAGGAGATTCGGAAGACCTACATAGGGGAGCGTGTACGTAAGCGATAATGAGTGACGTTGAACTAATTGTTCAGGTTTTTATCAATGGTATCCTTTTCGGATCCATGTATGGCATAGCCGCCATTGGACTCAGCCTCATCTTCGGGACAATGCGGATTGTTTTTATCGCACAGGGAACGGTCATTGTCCTTTCCGGTTATTTTTGTTTCTGGTTATTCCACCTGTTTGGTATCGACCCGTATCTGTCTCTAATCCCTATTATTATTATCTCTTTACTGCTCGGCACGGGATTCTATTACGGCCTCTTCAAGGAGTCAGCTGCTTTAAAGGACAGGATTGGTTCCCTCTTGATTGCAGTGGGGCTGATGTTTTTCCTGGAAAATTTCATGACCGTGGTCTGGACTCCTAATCCCAGAGCGGTGGTGACCTCGTACGGGTTCTTTGCTTTCCACATCGCTGATATAAATATCACCCTTACCCGGCTGATAGGATTGGTGCTGGCCATTGTGGCGACCCTGGGTATCTCCATCTTTCTGAGAAAGACCCTTATTGGAACCGCCGTGAGGGCCACCTCCGAAGACGCGGAAGCCAGCACCCTGATGGGAATCAATCCTAACCGGGTCAATGCGGTAACCTTCGCTATCGGCATCGGGATGGCGGGGATCGCCGGAATCACCATGGCGACAACCTACTCCTTTGACCCTGTTTACGGTCTTGACTTTGCCATAAAAGCGCTGGTCGCCCTGACGCTGGGGGGCATCGGCAGAGTGGTTGGGGCCCTGCTGGGGGGAATACTCCTGGGGCTTATTGCCAGCCTGGGGGCCTATTTTGTGGGCACTGATTGGTCCCAGGGCATAGTCTTCGCGGTATTCCTGCTGGCTTTGACCTTCAGACCCTATGGCCTTTTCGGGGGAGGCGGCGGCGACAAAGCTTAGGACCTGAGATAGAACATGAAAGATAGACTAGATACATACCTAAAAAAAGACAAGAGAGCCATCTATCTGATTATTATCGCTCTGGTCGTAATAGCTCTTGGCGCAGGACCGTTCTATATGGATGTCGATACTTCCTTCACTGCCTATTACCTGTTCATCTGCTTCATCTACATTGTTCTCGCTCAGGGTTGGAACCTGGTGGCGGGATACACGGGGCAGATCAGCCTAGGCTCACACGCCTTCTTCGCCCTCGGGGCTTATACAACTGCCATTATTTGGGTCCAAGATGTAACCAAGACATGGTATTACTTTGACCCGCTGGTTATGATTCTCAGCGGGATAATTCCCGCCATTTTCGCTATCATAATCGGAATACCGCTGCTATCCAGGCTCCGGGGTGATTACTTTTCTTTCGGTACCCTGGCCGCCGCTGAAGTTCTCCGGGTACTGATTTTGAGGGGGGGTGATTTTACCAAAGGAGCCGGAGGTATACGTCTTCCGGGCTCTGTATTCGAATCCATGGAGCCCTATTACTGGGTCGGCTTCCTGCTGGCCCTTCTGGCAACGGCCGTGGTATATTATGTAACCAGGTCCAGAATCGGGCTGGCGCTTAAGGCTCTCAGGGAAGATGAGACCTCAGCCGCCTCACATGGAATTTATATCCTGCAATACAAGGTCCTGGCTTTTGCCATCGGGTCTTTTTTAATGGGGGTTTGCGGCAGCCTGTATGCCTACTACCTGTTTATGGTTCAACCCAATGGCGTAATGAACCTTAACTGGATGTTCCTCCCTATTCTCATATGCGTACTGGGGGGCAACGGGACGATTTTAGGCCCTATTGTCGGTTCTTTTATCATAGCGGCGCTCTTTTCTTACGCCGACATTTATGTGGGGCAGGTGCATCCTATGGTATCGGGGGTGATTATCGTCCTCGTTATGAAGTTTATGCCCACGGGCATCATGGGGCTCAAGGAAAAGATATCGCCTCACCGCTAGAAAACAGTAGCAATAATCTAATATCGGCCACTTAAAAGATTACCCCCGGCTCTCCTGTTTTTCAGGGATTGCCGGGGGTAAATGTATCTTTTACGCCACGAGTCTCATGGCTGGATTACTATTATATTACCGCTCATCCCAAGGCGGCATCCATTTGAGTGTCCAGGCACCTGTGGGAAGTACCGCCTTGCGCTCTCCACCCATCCACTGAAGGGCCACAGGCGGGATTTCGTACAATCCTATGTTGTCAAAGGCAAGGTCGCCATTGGTGGTGTCTTTGGCCACGAAGGTACCGCTGTAAAAGACGTCCCTGACCTTGGCTGAATCAATCGACCCGGCCACTTCGATGGCCTGGGCAAGAGCCTCGACAAGGGAGTAGAAGTTCCCTATGGTGACCGAGGTAGCCCCGTCGAATTCCTCTTTAAACCTGGCGGAAATATCCGCCGACCTTCCATACCCCAAAGTCTCCGGCCAGTGTCCATCGTGAACAATGTAATCGGAGTCAGCGCCAAGGGCCTCGGCAAACTCGACGGGCCAGAATCCTTTCATTCCGTGCACATACTTCGGATTATAGTTATTCTCTTTCATCTGGCGTACCAGGGTGATACCATCAGCCGAACTACCTATCCACACCAACGCATCAACACCATCGCCCTTGAATCTGAGAATTGACGCCGAGTAGTCCTTCTGCCCCTCCGTGTAGTACTCAGAGGGTACAACACTATAACCGTATTGCCCTATCATTCCAGGTCCGGCTTCTCCAAAGAATTTGCCATCCGGGTTGTCCATCGCCATGACGCAGATCTTCTGCGGCCGCTCGGCTTCAGGCATTGTATTCAGAGCCAGCGCCGGGCTCTCTACCACACTGGCAGCCGGGAAGAATGAGGTTACCACCCATGACATGCCCTGTTCGTGTGATTCCTTGTGTTGCTCCGCCCAGTGGGTGGTGGTGATATAGAGCTTTTTGTACTTCTCGGCGACAGAATAACCGGATATATTCAGTTCGCTGCTGACGGAGCCTAGGACGAAGTCCACCTTTTCCAGCTTGATGAGTTTTTCCACACCTGACGCTGCATCAGGAATGGAACTCCTGTCGTCCACCACGATAAGCCTCATGGGCAAGCTTTTACCAAGTTCTTTTACATATACGCCGCCGGCGGCGTTGATGTCATCGACCGCCAGCTGATACGCCCATCGGTGCTCGGTACCTACCATGGCCTCCGGACCAGTCATGGAATTGATAGCACCAATAAGGATCTCCGTCTTTTCTGGTGCCGGTGCTGGTTTGGGTTCTGGTGTTGGTTTGGGTTCCGGCGTTGGTTTGGGTTCCGGTGTTGGTTTGGGTTCCGGAGCCGGTGCCGGGGCTGGAGCTGGGGCAGGTTCTGGTTCTGGCTCAGCACAGCTGCTGAAAATCAGACCGCCTGCTAATATAATTGCTAATAAAACGAACAAGATTTTTTTCATAAATGCCCAATGCCTCCTTCTTTAAATTGAGAATGTCTCCTTAATTACTCAACTATCATCTATAGGCCATCACCTCCCCTATCAGAAATTTCTTTAACATTTTAAAAACGACAGGATTTATTACTTACATAAAGTTTGAATGACATTATAAGCTCTATATCCATATATGTCAATATTCGAAAGCTGTTTAGCTACATTTATGTCCCGGTACTTTAATTTAATGCGCCGTCCAGCCTCCATCGATTACCATCTCGGCACCGGTAACAAGTCTGGACTCATCAGAGGCAAGGTAAAGAACGACATAGGCAATGTCTATTGGCTCGCCTATAAATCCGATTGGGTGAATATCCTTCAACCTTTCCCTGATATCTTTATCCTTTAATAAAGCCTCTACCATTGGTGTTTTAATAACACCGGGATGAATGGAGTTAACGCGGATGTTATAGTCGTGACCCGCCTTTGAGCACTCGAGGGCGGCTGCTTTGGTTAGCAGCCTTACGCCGCCCTTACTGGCGCAATACGCCGCCGTATCATCAAAGGTGCCAACAATGCCTGCCACAGAGGATATATTAATAATTGAGCCGCCCCCGCTCTCTCTCATGGCCCTTATGCCGTATTTCGTGCCCAGAAAAACGCCATCCAGATTAACACTCATGAGCCAGCGCCATTCTTCCAGCGAGGTATCGGCAATCTCTTTGATAAGTTCGACCCCGGCGTTATTGACCAGAACATCCACTCTGCCAAACTCGGCCAGGATATTTTCCATTACCTTACTCCATTCGCTTTCATTGCTAACATCCAGTTTCATGAAGACGGCCTCTCCCCCTTCACGTCTTATCTCCTCAGCAGCTTCTTTCCCACTAGCCTCGACGATGTCGGTAAGTATAACTCTGGCTCCTTCTCTGGCTAATAGCGATGCTGCTCCTTTGCCCAGCCCGCTTGCCGCACCCGTAACGACGGCCACTTTGCCCTTAACACGGTCCATTGATTCCTCCTTTAAAAAGTATTATTTTTCAAGACAAAGCGATAAAACCAGAACTCTCTGAGGTCGGTAAGATTCTTTTTCCGGCCACTATCAT
>SMTZ1_10004183_pt1 | contig 14534 bp, 6 predicted proteins | sample DeeMarSWOR136_30_FD_25667 | JGI IMG/M metagenome (IMG submission 25667) | reverse complement strand
CATAGAACGGGCAAGGGTGACAGCATCAACGAGCTCCTGTAGCTTGGTGGTGTCTTCTGGCGCCTGGGTGAACGCCACCATCATGCCTTCCAGCGAAACCTTGAAATCGTAGGCCAGTCCATCCATGTCCAGGTCCACACGCCAGGAATCGGCGGTGTTCACCAGATTCTTGATGGTTTCGGCTTTAAAAGTGTCGCTTTTCAGTGCCCGGTGCAGGTCGATATTCAGGATGAGCTCGGCGGCGGAGTGGAAAGCCCTGGACACCGGCCCTCCCATATCGGTGAGAAAGCGCATGGCGGGGAAGTGATTTTCATAGAGCTGGCGATAGGCGGCCTCAATTTCGGAAACAGTTGACTCCAAGATATAGCCCAGCACCTTGCGCTGTTCGTCACGGAAAAGGGAACGCAGCGAATAGGTAGAGCTGCCGAAGTGCTTGTCCAGCAGTCGGATGACCTCAGGAAAGTCGGCGTCATGGCAGGTCTGCGTCGTCTCCTGGGCCATTGCCTGATAAGCCTCATCACCCTGGTAGTGCCGCACGCCGGCATTGAGGTTATGGTCGCCGAAATGGAGCACGCCGAAGCTGACCATGGCCTGTTCCTGCGTTACCTCGGAGGTTATTCTGGCCCGCCCCACGGCGAGCTTAGTCTTACCGCAATCAGTGGTCTGGTAGTCCTCGGTATTAATGAAATAGCAGAACGTCTTCGTCTCCTGACCGTAGCTTTCAAAAAGCGAGCTTATGGCGTAGTGGGCGGTGACCTTGATAAGGTCAACCATGGCCGGCCTGACGAACATCTCGTAGATATGGCGCCCATCGCCTATCTCGTGGACGTTACTCTTCGCCTTCTCCAGAATTGATAGAAATTTCTCTTCAGTATCATCACCGAAAAGCTCTTGAGCAAGCTGCACCACCCGTCCGGCATACTGGATAACCTGCACCGTCTCGATGCCGGAAAGGTCATCGAAGAACCAGCCGCAGCTTGTGTACATGAGCATGGCATGGCGCTGGAGCTCAAACAACTTGAGGGCCCTCATCCGCTCTGTTTCATTCAGTTCGCGGTTCGCCTGCTGGCTGAAGAATTGCTGCACGTTTTCCGGGGAGCGGTTAAGGATGACTCTGATATAAGCATCCCTGGCTGCCCACGGGTCTTTGAGCAACTCACCCGCCTTCTCCTCGTAAAGGGGCACCATGGTATCCCGAAGCCAGTCCATCGCCTCGCGCAGGGGGGCACGCCAGGCCTGATTCCATTTGGGGTGACTCCCGGAATTATCCCCGCAATTACTCCGCCATCGCTCGATGCCGTGAGCGCAGCTCCAGGAAGTGTTCTCGATTATCTCCACCTCGTGGGTGGGGGAGTGCTTTTCCAGGAATTCACCGTAGTTGGTGATTTTGGCTAAGTTTTTCTCCTCTATATAGTTGAGGGCGTAGGCAAGCGCCATATCAGCGAAACGGTGATGGTGGCCATAGGTCTCACCGTCGGTGGCGATGTGTACCAGTTGCGGCCAGTTACGCTTATCGGAAAAAGCTGCCGTCAGGAGATTGGCGAAATTCTCACCGCTGCTCAGAATTCCTTCAAAGGCTACATTGCGGGAGGTGGGGCCATCATAGAAGAAGAGGTTGAAAGTTCTGCCTGAAGGCAGGTTGACAAGATAGGCCATGGTCGGGTCAATTTTGCCATCACCCACATCGGTCCAGGCTTCGCTGCCCAACTGGCGCACTCGCCCGGCTTGATGGGGAGCGAGGATGGTGAACTTCAATCCCATTTCGGCCATGATATCAAGGGTCTCTATGTCCACCGCTGTCTCCGACAGCCACATGCCCTCTGGCTTTCTACCAAAGCGCTGCTCAAAGTCCACCAGCCCCCACATGACCTGTGTGTATTTATCTCTCCGGTTGGCCAGCGGCATTATCATATGGCTGTACGCCTGAGCCAGCGCTGAGCCATGCCCGGAGAATTTCTGCTGGCTGTCTTTATCAGCGTCAATGATGCTCTGGTAGACATCAGGCGCACGCTCTTGCATCCAGGAAAGTAACGTCGGCCCGAAGTTAAAGCTGATTCTGGCGTAGTTATTTACAATCCTGATAATGTAGTCCTCGCTATCGAGGATGCGGGAAACCCCGTTGGGCGCGTAGCACTCGGCGGTGATGTGCTCGTTCCAGTCGTGGAAAGGGTAGGCCGAATCCTGAAGTTCTACGTATTCCAGCCAGGCATTTTCCCGCGGCGGCTGGTAAAAGTGACCGTGCACGCAGATGTATCGTTCCATTCTATTTCTCCTTGACAATTACCACAGCGGACGCTGGTGTGACCTGGAGGGTGAGTTTTCCTCGGGACGGTAATACCGCGGGGATTTTGCTGCCGCCGCCTCCCCACGCCACCTCCGCCGAATCAAATCGCTTCTGCCACCTCCCCTTCGGCACCGGCAAGCTCACCACGGACTCATCCTCCCCACAATTATAAATTATAACGGCTTCGCTTTCCGGATGCCAGCGGTGCAGAAAAAGAATTTTTTCTTTCTCATAGCCGGTGACCTTCATCGCTTTCTTGTTCAGTTTGTGCAGAGCAGGCACCTCCCTACGCAGGCGGATAAGCTCCTGATAATAAGCAAATAATGTCTGGTGCTCGCTTTCATTGCGCAAGTGGTGATTAAGGTGGGCACGCTGGAAGGTGGTTTCATCCTGGGGATCAGGTATCTCACCGTGCCACCTGAAAGTGGCAAATTCCTCCCGCCGGCCCTTGCGTACCGCTTCAATCAGGGCTGGCTCCGAGTGGCTTACGAAGTAGGGAAAGGGCGCCGTTTCACCGTATTCTTCGCCCATGAAAACAAGGGGGACGTAGGGCGAAAGCAAATAGAGAGCAGCGGCAAGCTTCAACTTCTCAAAAGAGAAAAGGCCGCTCAGGCGGTCGCCCTGAGCCCGATTGCCCACCTGATCATGGTTCTGGATGAAGACAACAAAGCGCCGGGCGGGGATGTCTTTAGAGGATGTGCCATGCCTGCGCCTGCGGTAGGCAGAATACTCTCCGGAATAAATAAATCCCTCCTCAAAAGCCATGACCAGTTGTCTGAATTTCCCGTAATCCTGATAGTAGCCGGTTTTTTCGCCGGTGAGCAGGACATGAACGGCGTGGTGAAAGTCATCGTTCCACTGGGCATCAAGTCCGTAGCCTCCCGCGGAGACATCGCGGATAAGGCGGACGTCATTGGCAGAACTCTCCCCGATGAGATATGCTTTACGCTTCAGGTTTTCAGCGTCGTTGTGTACCGAGCGAACCAGCTCCTCAATAAAGGTGAAGGGAGACATATCAAGTATGGCATGGAGGGCATCCAGCCTCAGGGCATCAATGTGGAACTCCCGTATCCAGTAAAGCGCATTTTCGACGAAGAAGCGACGCACCTCGTCGCTATCGGGCCCGTCAAAGTTCAGCGCTCGCCCCCACAGCGTCTGGTAGCGCTCGGTGAAGTACGGCCCGAAATCGGCAAGATAATTGCCCTCCGGCCCGAGGTGGTTATACACCACGTCCAGAATGACGGCCATCCCCTGGCGGTGGCAGGCGTCAACGAGTTGCTTCAGTCCCTCAGGACCTCCATACGATTCTTGCACGGCGAAGGGGTACACCCCGTCATAACCCCAGTTACGGTTCCCCGGGAACTGCGCCACCGGCATAAGCTCCAGTGCAGTAATCCCCAGTTGCTTGAGCATATCAAGGTGGGCGATAATGGCGGTGAAGGTGCCTTCTACGGTGAACGTTCCCGTATGCAGCTCGTAGATAATATAGTCCTCAAGCGGTATGCCGGTCCAGCCTTCATCTCGCCAGGAGAAGTTGCTGTCCATCACCTGGGAGGGGCCATGGACACCCTGCGGCTGGAACCTGGAGGCAGGGTCAGGGCGCTCATTCTTTCCATTTAGGCGGTAGAAGTAAAGGCTGCCCGGCGTCACTTTTTCGACGATGGCGTGATGATAGCCTTGGCTATCTTCCTCAAGGGGAAGCACACGCTCATCGGGCGCAGTAAGATGGACTTCAACCTTGTCTGCAAACGGTGCCCAGACAAGAAACCGGCAGCGTCGATTGCCGAGATAGGCTGCACCGGGTCGATCTGGCTCTTTCACTTTCCTCGTTTCCTTGGTTTGAAGAAAACGATGGCCAGCGGCGGAAGGGTTATGGTGAGAGAATAGGGACGGCCGTGGCAGCCCTGCGGGGATGCCTTAATGCTTTCCGGATTTCCCTGGCCACTTCCGCCGTACTCGGCAGTATCGCTGTTCAGGATCTCAACCCACCGGCCGTCACACGGGACACCTACCTGATATCGGGTATGCATCGTCGGTGTGAAGTTACACACGGCGAGTACAGGGGTATCATTTGACTTTCCCCGTCGGATAAAGCTAAGGGTGCTATGCAAAGCATCAGCAGTATCAATCCATTCAAAGCCAGCCTGTTCACAGTCAAGCTCATGCAGCGCCGGCTCGTTGCGGTATACACGGTTGAGCGCCTGCACCCAGTGCTGCACGGCGGCGTGCCGGTCATAGTCCAGCAGGTACCAGTCGAGGCTGCCGTCGTGGCGCCATTCACTCCACTGTCCGAACTCACCGCCCATGAAGAGCAGCTTCTTTGCCGGCTGCGCATACATGTAACCAAAGAGGAGCCTAAGGTTGGCCAGTTTCTGCCAGTCATCCCCGGGCATCTTACCGAGGAGGGAGCCCTTGCCGTAGACCACCTCATCGTGGGAGAGTGGCAAAATGAAATTTTCACTGAAGGCGTATAACATGCGGAAGGTGAGGCCATTGTGGTGGTATTTGCGGTGGACAGGATTCCGGCGCATGTACTGCAACGTATCATGCATCCAGCCCATATCCCACTTCATGCCGAAGCCGAGTCCACCGAGGTAGGTCGGCCGCGATACCATGGGCCAGGCGGTAGACTCTTCGGCAATGATCTGCACGTCGGGGAAGCGCAGATATATCTCCTCATTGAGCTTGCGCAGGAAATCGAGGGCTTCCAGGTTCTCCCGCCCCCCGTACTTGTTCGGTATCCACTCCCCTTTTTTACGTGAGTAATCCAGGTAGAGCATGGAAGCAACGGCATCGACACGCAGCCCGTCAACGTGGTACTTATCCAGCCAGTAAAGGGCGTTGCTGATGAGAAAGTTGCGCACCTCGCTGCGCCCGTAGTTGAAGATATAGCTGTTCCAGTCGGGGTGAAAGCCCTTCCTCATGTCGGCGTGTTCATACAGGTGGGTGCCATCAAAGAAGCCCAGTCCGTGCTCATCGGTAGGGAAATGGGAGGGCACCCAGTCCAGAATGACGCCGATGCCCTGCTGATGCAGGTAGTCAACCAGATACATGAAATCTTGCGGGGTACCGTAGCGACTGGAGGGAGCAAAGTAGCCGGTTATCTGGTAGCCCCACGAGCCGAAGAAAGGGTGCTCCATCACGGGGAGGAATTCCACGTGGGTAAACCCCATCTTGTTTACGTAGTCAGCCAGAAGCAGTGCCAGTTCGCGGTATGATAGTGAGCGGTTATTTTCGCCGGACACCCTTTGCCAAGAGCCAAGGTGCACCTCGTAGACGGAGATAGGGGTAGCAAGCGCGTTGCGGCTGTGCCGATTTGCCATCCATTCCCCATCCCCCCAGGAGTACTCCAGGTCCCAGATAACACACGCCGTCTTGGGTGGGATTTCGGTGAAAATGGCAAACGGGTCAGCCTTGTCAACTTGGTATCCCTTGTAGCAGGAGACAATATGGTACTTGTAAAGGCTGCCCCTGCCCAGCTTCGGAATAAATCCCTCCCATATGCCAGACTGTCCGCGGGGTCTCAGTAGGTGACTCATATTGTTCCAGCCGTTGAAATTGCCGACGACGGAGACCTGACGAGCATCGGGCGCCCATACGGCAAAATATGTCCCCTGCTCAGCACGGGCGGTGGTCGGGTGTGCGCCCAGCTTCTCATAAAGCCGGTAGTGTGAACCTTCATTGAACAGGTAGAGGTCGTCATCAGAAAGGAATGTCACCTCGGAGGACACGCCTCCAGCACCCTTCTCGCCCGTTTGAGGCTCCCTTTTCCGTGTCATCGTGGAGATTCTCCTCTCCTTCGGATTCGGTCCACCATACGTAGTATAGCAACTACCTGGGGCATCTGGCAAAGCTCATCAAGGCGGTAGCGGGCCTTGTTGCGCCAGTTGGGATAGACGTCATCAGTGGTGCTCGGTATGTTCTGTGGTCTGGTCTCAAGCCAGAGGTCTTCCAGGTTAACCAGCACCATCCCGGCGTCGCTGACACTTAAAAATGCCAAACAGGCTCTGAGAACGGCTTCAGCGCTGGCTGGTGTCTTATCGAGAACCCCCTTTTCCCGCAACAGTCGGACTAGTGCTCTTTTCCTTTCCTCCCAGAGCCTTCTCTCGCGGTTAGCAGCTGCGCTGCCCAGAAGACCAAGGGCTGCCCTTTGCTCTATGTCTGACCCGTTCCAGATAGCGGCAAAGGGAAACATATCGTGGGTATTAAGGCTGGCTATGGAGTTACCGGGAATGGGTTTGAGGATTTTCCCTTTGCCAGCGGAGGCGAGTTCGTAGTGCATAACGTACATACGGTAGACACCATGCTTTTTCATTACCGGTCGGACATAGTGAGGCACTGTGCCCAGGTCCTCCCCGACGATGACTGTCCGGCTGCGGTGTGACTCAAGGGATAAAATGGCGTAGAGCTCATCCGGGTGGTAACGCACGTATGTACCCTCGCTGGCAGACATACTTTCCGGTATGCAGAAGAGGCGGTGCAGCCCCATTACGTGGTCAATGCGTAACACGCCGGCAGACTTGAGGTGGTGGCGCAGGTAGGCAATGAAGTAGTGGTAGCCCTGTTTCCGTATCCTTTCAGGGTGCAGTGGCGGGAAGCCCCAGTTCTGTCCCTTGGTGAAAATGGCATCTGGAGGTGCCCCAGCGGAGATGCCAGAAATGAAAGCATCGCGCTCCCGCCAGATGTCATAGCTGTCGGGGTGAATGCCGAGTGGGAGGTCGAAGTATAGCGTAACATTGCTGGCTCGCGCTGTTTTTAGCAGACCATTCATCTGTTCGTGTATCAGCCACTGTGTGTAGAGATAATACTGTTTTGCTTCATCACCATAATCTCCTTCCCTGACAACGCCACTGAAAAGTGGTCGAGGCCACGTCTGCCATGAGGGCCCATGCCGTTCTCTGGCGGCACGGAAACAGGCGTAGTCCTCAACGACAGGGTTTGTTTTAATGAAGCGTAAAAGCGCGTAGCGACGTTTTGAGGGCGTGGCAAACAGGCACCGACATAATTCTTCCAGAATCTGTCGTTTCTTTATCATAATGCGGTGGTAATCCACTTGAGGCGCGTTACGCAGCGTCTTAATCTCCTTCTGAAATGACGCAGATGTTAGAAGGGCTCGGGATTTCTGGCAGATCTCCAACTCTGGGACACTCATAATGTCAAGGTAAAACTCATTCCAGAGAAGCCGACTGGCTGGAATGTACGGACTCGGGTCTGTGGTATTGTCGAGAAAAGCCGCGAGCATCGGTAGCATACCGACAATATTTCCACCCATTTCGCTCACCCATGAAACGAGTGTCTGAAGGTCAGAAAGGTCACCGCTGCCCCATCCCCTTCCTCTGGTGAGGGCATACAGGGGTATAAAAACGCCCCACCTCCGATATGCTTCTGCTTCAGGGGGGTGATATAATCTGGTTGGGGCGGAGATGACCAGAGTCTCGTCGGTTACTCCTTTGATTCGGACCGAGAGCCGGTGGTACCCAGGTGGCAATGTGTCTTTCCAGTGGAGCTCCTTCAACTCGTATTTCATCCCCTCTAGTTCTACCATTTCCAGCGTCTTGAGGTCGCGGGTAAGATATGACTGTTCCAAGCACTCGCCATTCTCCGTCATCAGATGGCAGGCTAACTTAACTTCAGCCAAGGAGGAAGGAAGTCGTAAACTGAGTGAAGAGAGGTTGCCATTCCAGGCCACGGTCACCGGCTCAAGGGGGCGCTGCCATAGCTCTTTTCGCCGCTCCCGCAGGGCTGAGGGGACGTCCTCCAGCCTTTCCAGAGGAGCCTCCAAAGCTTTCAGGATAGTGAGCAGCGTGTCCACGGAGGCTGGCCAGCGCTGATGAAGAACGTTGTAGTATGCCGTTTGCACACCGTAGAGGTGGGCAAGTTCGTGGAGAGACCCTGTAGCCGTACCCATATTACTCCTCAGCTTCCAGTATCTGCAGGACGCCTTGAAGTGGCAGATTAACCCAATCCGGTCTGTTGTTGAGTTCGTAGTTTATCTCATAGAGGGCCTTCTCCATGAGGTACGCATCGAGAAGGACTTTTTTACCTTCCTTGGAAGCGGGCAGTATCGGTAAATCAGAAATGAGCTCCAGATAAGCTTTGAGAAACACCACTGATACCCAGAGGTACCAGACTTTTGACCATTCCTCCAGTACAGGAAGATCCTCCTCCCGAAGCACTGTGGATGCCCGGCTACGCAGCGCAGCGTAGGCGGCGTAATGGAAGGAGCGTATCATGCCAGCCACGTCCCTGAGGGGAGAGCGCTTGATACGTCGCTCGGTGAGATAACGGGCGGGTTCGCCTTCAAAGTCAATGATGACGAAGTCATCGCCCGTGTAGAGCACCTGACCTAAGTGGTAGTCTCCGTGGCAGCGAATGCGTATACCAGTGATATTTTGCCTAGTGATTTCCTGAAAACGCTGGATAATGGTGCTTTCCTTATCGAGAATCGTCTTCGCAATAGGCTTGGCATCATCCGGCAACCTTGGCAATCGCTGCTGCAAAAGGCGTAATACCCGATTGGCGTAACTTCTCATCGAATGGAAAAGGGAACGCTGGTAGGCGAGAGAAAACGGCTCTGGAGTGAACCGGGCGTCAACACTGGCTGATGCCAGCATCAGGTGAAGCTCGGCGGTACGTTGCGCCAGACGATGTACCGATGCGAGGTAAGAACTAATGGTCTCCTCTACTGATGCGGGTATGCTCATTTCCATGATGTCTAGCAACGAACCTTTTATAAGCGGCGGTGACTCTACTTCCGGATGGGCTAACACCCGGTCAAAGAAGAAACCGAGTTCATCCAGGGTATAGCGCCAGGCATCTCCCTCGTTGGGTACATAGCCGTGAAGTATAGCGAGCGTCACCGGTTCCGGGATGAACCGGTTGTGGTATTCAATGGCACCGGCCACAGGAGGCGCATTGGGGAAAGACACTTTCTCAGTGAGAAACCGTCCTACCTCCAGTTCCGGGCTTGTCCCTTCTTCCATGTGGCGAAAAAGTTTGAGCACCAAACGGTCACCGTACATGATTGAGGTGTTGGTCTGCTCCGTCTTCAGAACAGTCTGGGACAGCGTTTCCGTAGCTGGTCCCCGCAGCTTCTGGAAAACACGAGTTGGGAAGGCGACTATCCTTCCCTCCTGCCCTTTCCAGCGTTGGCGCCGGGCTATGGCCTCAAGAAGAGCGGCGGTGAAATCATTCTCAATCAGGGCATCAAAGATGACGCCTTCCCTGTTTTCACCCCTGCGCTTTAACTCCATCCGTGCGATAACGGACTGCGGCGATTCGTTGGCTATTTCATTGGCCCGTTCTCCGGAGGCGAAGGTGATGGGGATAAGGTAGGTTTCAGGGTCGCCCTCGGTGTATTCTACGTTCAGGAAAATAAACTGAGCACTGGAACCATCGAACGGTATGCTGACAAAGTCTCGTATACTCGCTGCACGAGCGTTGCGTGCCTTGCCGCCAAACCAGCGCTTCCGGCGCATATGGCCGAGCAACACTGTGGCAAAAAGAGGCCGGATTTCACGCTTGAGCAGGTCCGCCCAGTTCCCACTGATGCGGAGCACGGGCACAGGGAGCTCGGCCGGTGTCGCTACTGGGCTTATCTCAACCGGCTGTCTCGGTTCCAGGGAAAACCAGTAGAAGGCAAAAGGGCCTAAAGTGAGCGGGTAGGGGGAATCACCAATGATGGGAAATTCAGACTGCCCAAAGGCCTCAACAGGTATCTTGTCCCCATCGGCAGCAAGGTCAAGGTTGACATGCTGTGCTAGTCGGGAGAGGTTGGCCACTACCAAGACTGTTTCCTCCTGAAAGCGACGGGTAAATGCCAGAACCTTTCTGTTGTCAGCCTGTACAAATTCAAGGCTTCCCCGCCCGAAGGCTCGGAACCGTTTCCTCTGGGCTATCAAGTGCTTTGTCCACCAGAGCAGGGAATCAGGGTTGTTCTGCTGGTTCTCCACGTTGATTGCCTGGTAGTGATACTCAGGGTCGATAATCGGTGGCAGGTAGAGGCGCTGGGGGTTGGCAGGGGAGAAGCCGGCATTCTTTTCTGAGCTCCACTGCATCGGAGTGCGGACACCGTTGCGGTCGCCGAGGTAGAAGTTGTCCCCCATGCCAATTTCGTCCCCGTAATAGAGCACCGGTGTGCCGGGCAATGAAAACAAAAGCCCATTCATTAATTCTATTTTGCGGCGGTCGTTGTTGAGCAGCGGGGCGAGGCGGCGTCTTATGCCCAGATTTACCCTTGTCTGGAGGTCAAAGGCGTAAACCCGGTACATATAGTCCCGCTCCTCGTCGGTTACCATCTCAAGTGTGAGCTCATCGTGGTTACGCAAGAACAAAGCCCACTGACAGGTGTCTGGAATAGCCGGCGTATGCTGCAGGATGTCAATGATGGGGAAGCGGTCCTCCATGCGAATAGCCATGAACAGACGTGGCATCAGCGGGAAATGGTATGCCATATGGCACTCATCTCCATCACCAAAGTAAGCTATCGCGTCCTCTGACCACTGGTTAGCCTCGGCAAGCAACATGCGATTCTGGAATCGCTGGTTAAGCTCATGACGCAATTTTTTCAGGAAGGCATGCGTTTCTTCAAGGTTCTCGCAGTTCGTCCCTTCTCGCTCGAAAAGATAAGGCACGGCATCAAGTCGCAGCCCAGATACCCCCATGTTTATCCAGAAATTGACTGCTCTTATAATAGCCTTCTGGACCTGCTGATTATCGAAATTCAGGTCAGGCTGATGAGAGTAAAACCGGTGCCAGTAATAGGCTTTGGCGAGAGGGTCAAAGGACCAGTTTGATGACTCGAAATCTTTGAAAATAATCCGCGCGTCCTTATATTTATCCGGTGAATCGCTCCAGACATAGAAGTCCTGGAAGCCGCTTCGCTTCTTGGCGCGGCGTGCTCGCTGGAACCATGGGTGCTGGTCAGAGGTGTGGTTGAGCACGAGCTCAGTGATGACGCGCAGGCCGCGGGCATCAGCCTCTCGCAGGAAAAGCCTAAAATCCCGGATCGTCCCGTATACGTGCTGGATATCGGTGTAGTTGGAAATATCATAGCCGTCATCTTTGAGAGGAGACGGATAGAAAGGGAGAAGCCAGATGGCAGTAATCCCCAGGTCCTGTAGATAATTGAGCTTCTCGGTGAGCCCAGGAAAGTCACCGACACCATCTCCATTACTATCGTAGAAAGCGCGGGGATGGAGCTCGTAGATGATGGCGTCCTTATACCAGAGAGGGTCACTATCCTGCCAGAAATATTCTTTGGTTCTGGGTGACATTTTGCGTTATCCTCACTTTCTCCGGCTCGTTTTTCCCAAACGGAAAATATGGGCAGGTAGTTTCACAGGGCTGAGTTCCACGTAATTGCGCGGCCCCTTCCATATGTAAGTGGCATCATCGAGCAGGTCATGTATCTGATATTCCCGGTCCTGAGCAATCCCCAGTTCATCGAGAGAGAGGGTTACCCAGCCCGATTGCTTATATCGGTAGTCCAGGTTCACAACGACCAGCACCACGTTGGAGCCATCCAGGGTGCGCTTGCTGAAACAGATTAGCTGGTCGTTGTCCACTTGATGAAAGCGCAGGCTGTGGTCGCTCTGGAGCGCCGGGTTTTCCCGACGTGCTTTATTCACCAGCCTTATGATATCTTTCAGGCTATTCTTTCGCTCAATGTCCCAGTGTTTAATTTCATACTTCTCCGAGTCCAGATATTCCTCGCTTACGGTGTCCTTGCGGCGGTTTTCGCAGAGCTCAAAAGCGGGCCCATAAATCCCATAATTTGCCCCAAGGGTGGCGGCTAGAACCAGCCTCGCTATGAAAGCAGGCCTGCCTCCATCGCGGAGGTAATTATTCAGGATGTCTGGCGTGTTCGGCCAGAGATTGGGGCGGTAGAACTCCCTCACCTGTGTCTGGGTCAGCTCGGTGAAGTACTGCTCCAGTTCCCATTTGATATTACGCCAGGTAAAGTACGTGTAGGACTGGCTGAAGCCGAGCTTGGCGAGTTGGTACATGATTTTGGGACGGGTAAACGCTTCGGATAGAAAGATGACATCCGGGTAGTCAGCTTTGATACCACCGATTAACCACTCCCAGAACGCGAACGGTTTAGTGTGGGGGTTGTCGACACGGAAGATGCGCACGCCGTGCTCTATCCAGAATAGCACTACGCTTCTCAGTTCTTCCCAGAGCTCTTGCCAGTTCTCGGACTCAAAATCCAGGGGATAGATGTCCTGATATTTTTTCGGCGGGTTTTCCGCATATTGAATCGTGCCATCAGGACGCCACTGGAACCATTCCGAATGCTCCTTGACATAGGGATGGTCGGGAGAACATTGAAAGGCTATATCAAGCGCAACTTCGATGCCGTAATCTCTGACCTTATGGACAAGTTTCTGGAAGTCCTTTAGTGTGCCGAGCTGTGGATGGGTGGCTTTATGTCCCCCTTCCTCGGAGCCAATAGCCCAGGGAGTTCCGGGATCGTCCGGTGCTGCGGTGAGAGCATTGTTCTTCCCCTTGCGGTTGGTATGTCCAATAGGATGAATAGGCGGTAAGTACAGGACATTGAATCCCAATTCCGCGATATAAGGTAGGCGGGCTTCGCAGTCCCTGAAGGTCCCGTGCTGGTTCGGCTTCGGGGCACAGGAGCGGGGAAACATCTCGTACCACGAGCTGAAGCGAGCTTTTTCGCGGTCAACGGTTACCACCAGTTCCTTAGGATAGGTAACGGTAAATCTCCGGTCAGCGTAACGTTCCATAATCCGGGTCACAGCGTCGCTCAAGGCAAGCTTTACCTTTTCTTTTTGGGTAAACTGCTTCGACTGCAGGGCGTCTACCCACTCTGCTATTAGCCTGCTATCCCGGCTGGAGGTTCTTGGCTGTACCCCCGCAATAATCCGGGCACCGACCAGGAGATTGACCTCAATGTCCTTTTGGCGGGCTTCCATGCGTTTGCTGAGGTCTTGGCGCCATGATTTGAACTTGTCAACCCAGGCAATTATGGTATATCGGTAACACCCGATTTTTTCGACAACGAAAGAGCCATGCCATCGGTCGTTTACCAGGAACTCCATAGGCGTCTCAGTCCAGTCTGGCTCGTCCTCACCGCGGTGCAGGAGGCAGGCCGAGAGGGATTCATGGCCATCGGTAAATATGTCTGCCTCAACCGTAACTTCCTCGCCAATCACCCGTTTAATGGGGAAACGTCCCCCATCGATTTCAGGCTGGACTCCTTCAATAATTACTCTTGTTTTACCTTCTACAATCTGCATAACGCGCCTCAATATATACCTGTATATATTTAGATATTATACTATATATTCCCTGCAATTTTAGCGATTTTGAATGTGTATGCCGTGGTCAAGTTGAGCCTATGCTCACTCTGTAGCGGCTCCACGCAATCTGGACAATTCTCCGCGTAACTTTTCTATTTCCTTCGCCAGTTGGGACAGGGCTTTCTTTTCCGTTTCACTTTCTTTAACCAGAAACGAAGCTAGGTTTGCTGTCACCCCGCTGAAAAAGGCCACTCCCCCTAGCATCAGCACCGTAGCCACCGCTTTTCCCGCTACTGTTACTGGCACCATATCCCCGTAACCGACAGTGGTAATAGTAACCACTGCCCACCAGAGCGCATCGGCAAAAGAATTAATGGAAGCCTGTTCTCCTCCTTCGATAGAAGCTACTGCTGTCGATGCAATAATAACAAGGCCTATTCCGTAAACCAGTAAGAAGTCAATGTGCACTAACCGCCTGAATCCAAGCCAGGCCCTAGAACCAAAGAGAAATATTCTTAGAATACGCAAAGGTCTGAAAAAGGGTATGAGAACGATCAATACTTCGAGCCAATGCCTGCGGATATAGGCTAATCTGTGGGGAGAAACTGCCGTTTTGATAATCAGGTCAACCGCAAATAGTGCCCATATAAGTGAATCAAGGGTAAGAAACATGGTTTCTTCATGCGGTGAGAGCTCCCACAAGAAAGGACCAACAAGGAGTGGAATCATGATGAAAGCTAAAATCAATAGAGGTGCTTCCGTTATACGCTCTATTCGCAGCAGTAAAGCTTCTCTCTGTGAAATATCTGGCCTGTTAATGTTCGCTAGTTTTTTCATGGTGTCCTCCTTACTTACCTAGGTTACAACTGTCTGGCAAATGGTATGATTATACTATAACTATACCTATATTTAACCTCTATTGCCACGTCAATGCATTTGATATTGCTTGCAAATGAAGCAGGTGTTTCATATTTGAACAAAGA
>SMTZ1_10022831_pt1 | contig 14536 bp, 10 predicted proteins | sample DeeMarSWOR136_30_FD_25667 | JGI IMG/M metagenome (IMG submission 25667) | reverse complement strand
AGATTCTTCTATCGCCACCCCCCGCCTGTGTCTCCATAATAGAGACGTCTGCATGCTGGCCGGTTCCCTGAAGCTCTGCGGCGTAAAGGGCACCCATGGTGGCTACTGCCGCCACGGTCCCTGCCTGATACTGAACGACGTTTCCTCCTAGCTTCAGGGGTTCCCTGTCAGCTATGCCCGTGGAGTACATTTCGCCGCCCATGGCATATTCAACGATCTCTGAAGCCTTGAAATCGCGGTAGGGGCCGCTCTGCCCGAAGTTGGAGATCGAGACCATCACTAGCTTGGGGTTTATCTGCTCCAGCGTTTGGTAGTCCAACCCGAGGCTGGGCATAACACGAGGGCTGAAGCTTTCCACCAGGATGTCTACCTTGCTCACCAGTTCCTTGATGATCTTCTTTCCCGTGGCGCTCTTCAGGTCGAGGGTGATCCCCTTCTTGTTGGTGTTGAGATGAAGGAAGAGTCCGCTCTTCTCTGGGTGTGGGTCATCTTTGAAGAACGGTGCCATTCTTCTGGTGTGCCAGGTCAAATCTAGCACCTTAACATCTGATAGGGCTTGCTCTGGCATGGTTTCCACCCCCATTTTTCGGATTTCTTGATTGCTGCGCCTTGAGAGATGAGCGGGTATGAGTCTTAATGATTCTTGGCGGCGACTACTATAACAGGAGAGAGGGTTTTGTGCAATACACCAGATAGGGGTCGCTTTTTTTAACAGTGCCACGCTGTTGATTTGACCCTTTTGGGGCTAACCTTTTGAGGACTTTTTCGTTTTAACTAACAGAAGCCAAAAAATGGCATCTTAAGTGCAGTAAAGTAAGGAGGTCGACATGAAGAAGGTATGGCTGATCCTTGGTGTGGTGGTGGCGATAGTGGCCCTGGGCATGGGGATGACGAGCGCCTTTGCACAGGACAATGGAAACGGCGGAACCTCGCCAAGTCTCTTCTGCGACGAGTGGCTGCTGGGCGAGATTCAAGGAGATCCCGGAGATCCCATAGATGACGTGATCAATCTACTGCCCAGGGATGGGGGCATGCTGGTTGAGATATGGGTAGATGGGAATACCAGTTATAAAGCCTGGATAGCGCCGTGGCAGGAGGTCACCTTTGACAGTCTTGAAGACGGCGACTGGATAGCGGTGTGCATTAAGGATGACGTAGCCAAGGTTGTGATTTTGCTCGAGGCGCCACAAAAGCCCTTCTACCTTAAGCTTGAGGGCAACGTGACGGGAGTCGAGGGCCAAGCAATCACAGTGGACATCGGCGAGGAGAACACGTTTACCATAGACCTATCAAACTCGGGCGCCAATACCATCGGAATTGAGGAAGGGCAATCTGTAAGTTTGACCATCAGCGAATGCAGGCCTCTCCTTTGGAGGCATTACCTTGGCCTTCAGCTTGGGGGGGTGGTGGAAAGGCTTAGGCAGGGGTTTGAAAACTGGCAAGGCCAGGGGGTGCTGGAAAGGTTTAGACAGGGGTTTGAAAACTGGCAAGGCCAGGGGGTGCTGGAAAAGTTTAGGCAGGGGTTTGAAAACTGGCAAGGCCAGGGGGTGCTGGAAAGGCTTAGGCAGGGGTTTGAAAACTGGCAAGACCGGTTTGGCGGTGGAGTTCAGCCTTAAGGCAAGGATAGGTTCGGCACCAGAGGTCTGCGCTTAGCCCCAATTGATGGGGAACGTGGTCCCCCTTAGCTGGAAGTTTACCTGCCCTCCTTCCCTGGGTTATACTGGGAGACAGCGATCGCGGGGAAGGAGTTGCGGGTGCAAGACGAGGAGACCTTTGCCCAGGGGTTGAAGAAGCAGGATCCTGAGGCCTGGGCCAGGCTTTATGAAGAGTACTTCCCCAGGATTTACCGTTACATTGCCCTGAGGGTGCAGAACCAAACAGAGGCGGAGGACTTGGCAGAACAGGTGTTCCTTAAAGCGCTTGAATCCAGTCCATCTTTCAAATGGCGTGGGGCACCAATCTCATCCTGGTTATTTCGTATCGCCCGCAACCAAGTTATCGACTACTGGAGAACTGATAAGTCGAAAAGGACACTGCCTCTGAATGAGTTCCTGGTGAGCGACACCATTGACCCCGAAAGGGCAGCGGAGAGGAACTCCGACATACGCGAGTTGATTAAAGCAGTGGGCCAGCTCACTCAGGCGCAACGGGATGTGATTGAGTTGCGCTTTGCTGGCGGGTTGTCGATTTCTGAGGTTGCTAACATACTAGGGAGGAGCCCAGGAGCGGTAAAAGTCCTGCAGCACAGTGCTTTGGCGACGCTACGTAGGAAGCTCTCCGGTTGGAAAAGATGATGGATAAACGCTTTGAAGATATTTTAGATACATGTCTAGATCGCATCACGCTAAAGGGTGATAGCATCGAGCAATGTCTGGAAAGCTACCCTGAGCAGGCGGCAGAGCTTGAGCCGCTTCTCAGAGCAGCCCTCTCTATCAAGGAGGTCTTCTCTATTGAGGCTCGCGCTGAGTTTCGGCAGGTGGCTAAAGCCCGGTTGCTCTCGGCACTTGCTGCTGAGGAGAAGAAGGAGAAACGCCGCTTGCCACTTTGGAGCTGGCAGCGGCGCTGGGCTGTGGCTGTAGCTGTGATCCTGGCTCTCTTTCTAGCTGGCGGGGGCACGGTAATGGCATCATCAAATAGCCTGCCCGGAGATATGCTCTACCCGATGAAAATGGCGACCGAGAAGGTGCAAGCATTTTTCACCTTTGGCGATGAAGCCAAGGCTAACCTCCATATAAAATTCGCTGAGCGTAGGGGCAAAGAGATTGAGTTGTTGGCTGAGAGAGGGCGCAATATTCCTGAGTCGGTTCTGAATGTGATGCGTGAGGAAACGGAGCGAGCAATTCACTTGGTGGAACGGAACGAGTCGCTTAAGAGAGAATTGATCGCCAAGCTAAGAGGTTTGACCTCGAATCAAAAGATGATGTTGGCAAGGTTAACGGAAAAAGTTCCCCCAAATGCAAAATCGAGACTTCAAGAGGCGCTCAAACGCTCGGAAGAGGCTTATCGTCGGCTGGAAAACCTGAGGATAATTCCCCCACGCAATAGCTACCAGCCAGCTGAGCTTGGCACCAGTCGAGCTATAGAGAGGGCCGATAGCCAGTATTTTACTCCTTAGTAGTTATTATGATTCTTCTGATGGGGGTTTCCTCTCCCGTTTGTCGACCGGGGACCGTCTTATCAGCATCAGTGAGTTCCTCTGAGGCTTCGTCTACTTCGGGCAGCTTCCCAATGAGCTTTAGCAGCGGGGTAGGGTCCTGTACAAGGACTCTAATTGTTATGCCTTTGTCTACCGAGCCTCCCAGATTCAAGACATCTACGTGAGGAGTCTGTTTTAGATGTTTGTGGAGTTGCAGCATTCGATCCAGAATTACGGGAGGCGGGAGTGCTAGTTCTACAGTGCCGGTGAAAAGGTCGGGGGTTCCTTCTTCTCCCTTTTCTTGGCTAGGTGGGTGCTGCTCCTGTGTCTCGTCGGTTGTCGTTTCGCTTTGCACTTGTGCGGCTGCTTCTGTTTCGGGGCGCTCAGGCACTGGGCTGGCTTTTTTCGTTGACCTGTCTGCTGGGTTTTCGAAGACCTCTACCATTGAAAGCAAGTTGTGATGAATATTCTCGAATACCCCTCTAATCTCCTCTTTGCTTATTGGCTTGCCTTTCGCTAGTAGTCGCTCAGCTTCTTGGTTGACAAGCTGAGCGCCTTCCTCTGCCCTTTCCTTCGCTTCTCTCAGAATACCCTGTGCCTCCTGCTCAGCTTCCTCTTGGGCTGGGGTCTTGGCTGCTTCGACTCTCTGTTGCGCGGCCTCGATTAGCTCTTGAGCTTCTTGTTGTGCCGCTGCGATTATTCCCCCCCCTCTCTCTTTGGCTCTCATTTCAGTTTCGGCGATGATTGCCCCTGCCTCCACTTGAGCTTTTTCTTCAGCGCGTGCGACAATGCTCATAGCTTTGGCCTTCGCCCTCTCCTCTATCTCGGTCTTAATACTATTTGCCTGCTTGGCAGCCTCGATAATAGTCCTCTCTGCGAACCTTGTGAGAGAATCAAGGTTCTCTAGTTTATCACCATCAACCTCGGCTGTGTGCCCATTTGAGGGGGTTCTGAGGAAATCTGGGCGCTCCAGTTTGCCGTCATCAACCTCGGCTGCGTGCCTCTCCGTATGGTGATTTGCGGGGGAATCCAGGTGTTCCAGTTTCCTTGCGAGGTGGCTATATTGGTATGTCAGTCTGCTAACTACAGAATCCAGATGCTCAAGTTGTTTGGTTAAGTTGCCGTATTGGTTTGTCAAGCTATCAATAAAGGAGTATACTTCCGCTTCATCTAGCCCGTTCTTGACTATCTTGAACTTGTGTCCCCAAAACTCCTTTTCTTTTTCCATAGCGTTCATGTCCTCTTGTGGCTGCGCTACTTTGATTTTGATGAAGTCTGCGCTAGTTCGCAATGAGATTTTAGTACTTGTTGCAGTAGTAATTTGGTTCTGGTCTGTGTAGACCCATTTGGGGGAAAGTGGCCTGGTAGATAAAGGGCTTTGAGAGAAACCGATGGGAATTCGCGAAGGTCGAGATATTTAGGGTGATGGCTATTATTGGGATTCTTTAGTATGCTAGGATTACCAGCATGTTCAACCGGCTGGTTGTGCAGGCATTCTTACCCCACTTAGGAAGACCCACAGCCGTGGTCTATTTTTGGGTAGTTACTACGATTCTTCTGACAGGTGGTTTGCCTGCTGCCTCTCCGGCCCCCCGCAGCGGCTCTGATGCCTTCTCCACCTCGGGTAAATCTCCAAGGATCTTGAGAAGCGGGATGGGACTATCTAGAAAGAGTCTGATCGTGATACCTTTATCTCTGGAGACCCCCAGATTCATTACTTCTATTTGAGGAATATGCCTCAGGTTCTTATGCAGTTGCAGCATGCGATCCAATCCCACCGGGGGTGGGATTGCCAATTCCACAGTGCCCTCGTAAAGGACAGGGGCTTCCTTCTCCTCTTCCTCCCGTACAAGTGTGGGCTGCTCCTGAGGTTCCTCTGTTATCATCTCTGGTTGTTCAGTTGGAGCAGCTTCAACTTCGGCTTCCTCTTCCTCTCGTACAAGTGTGGGCTGCTCCTGAGGTTCCTCTGTTATCATCTCTGGTTGTTCAACTGGAGCAGCTTCAACTTCGGCTTGTTCAGGGGCTGTAATCTCCTCTCCCCTTGATACAGCCGCTGTTTCTTCAATTTCTCCCAGGTCTAGGAGCAATCCCTCATAAACCTTCTTGAACTTCCTCTTTATCTCCTCTTCTCCTATCTCCTTGCTCTTTAGCAGCATTAGCTCAGCTTCTTGCCTGATATCCTGTGCCTCTGCTTCGGCCTTCTCCTTCGCCTCTTTTAGAATACCCTGTGCTTCCTCCTCAGCCTCTTGTTTCGCTTCGGCGACAATTCTGTTGGCTTCTTCCTGGGCGGGTGCTTTGATTGCCTCCACTTTCTCGTCTGCCTCTTTCAGGATTTCCCGGGCTTGCTGTTCAGCTGCTTCGGCCTTTTGTTTCGCTTCGGCGACAATTCTGTTGGCTTCTTCCTGGGCGGGTGCTTTGATTGCCTCCGCTTTTTCCTCTGCAGCATTTACGATGTCCTGAGCTTGTTGTTCAGCTAGGGAGACTTTTTCTTGTACACTATCCTCTGCTCTTTGCTGAGCTTCAGCTACCATCCTGTCAGCCTCTGCCTTGGCTTTCTCTTCAGCCTCAGCTACGATTCTCTCAACATCTGCCTTAGATTTCTCTTCAGCCTCAGCGATGATTCTCTGGGCTTTTTCTTTAGATTTCTTTTCAGCCTCAACGATGATTCTCTCAGCCTCTGCCTTAGATTTCTCCTCAGCCTCGGCGATCATCCCTTCTGATTCAGCCTTACTTTGCTGAGCCTCAGCGATGATTCTCTGGGCATCTGCCTCGGCTTTCTCTTCAGCCTCGGCGATGATCCTTTCTGATTCAGCCTTACTTTGCTGAGCCTCAGCGATGATTCTCTGGGCATCTGCCTCGGCTTTCTCTTCAGCCTCGCTGATGATGGAAGCAGCCCTGGCGTTTGCCTCTTCCTCTATTTCTATCTTGATACTCTCTGCGTGCTTATCGGCTTCGATTATGGTTCTTTCTGCAAGCTTTTTGAGGGAATCTATATGCTCGAGTTTGCCTGCGAGTTCGTTATTCTGGTCAATGAGGTTGCTAATGAAAGAGAATACTTGAGCCTGATCTAGCCCCTTCTTGACTATCTTGAACTTCTGCTGCCAGAGTTCGCTTTCGTTACCCTTGCTTGCGTCCATAACAGTCCCATCCTTTCATGGCTGCCTCGTGTTTGGATTGTAGAAGGACTTACAGCACATGACAATGAGATTTTAGTACTTGTTCTGAGTAGGACTTTAGTATGATACCATTCTAGCGTTTTGATCTAACAAGGCTATGACAAAGGGCTAACAATGGTATAACAAACGACAGCTCTAGATTGCAATCTACCTCAAGCTTAGGTTAACCAAAGACTAGAACCTTTTGGCATATGTCGGTAACCATTTAAGATAGCACTTAGCCGCGGCCCTGTCAAAAAATGCATTATCAAGGGTTGTCTGGCACTGCTGGATGGGGTTACTGGGGACGAAGATTCTGTGGTCGGGAGGGTGAGAGAGCCCAGCATTTGTAGCTAAGGTCGTGTACGATACTTGACATATCTAGAGAGACATAGTACAAGAGACTACACTTTAGTTCACTTTACTTCCACCGTGGATGTGGGCGGAGGTCTCAAATGCCAAGTGCGCTTGAACTGTTGAGGGAAGGTAGAACCGAAGAGCTGTGGCAGAAGTGCTGCGGGTTTATCGACCTCAGCATGGAGGAGTTCATGGACATCCAGCGGCGACTGCTGCTGGAGCAGCTAGAGCTACTGAGTAAGTGTGAGCTGGGCAAGAAGGTGATGCGGGGAGCGAAGCCGCGGAGCGTGGAGGAGTTTCGGGAGCAGGTGCCCATCACTACCTATGAGGATTACGTTCCCTATCTACCGGAGCAGATAGAGAATGCACTACCTGAGAAGCCAATATTCTGGCAGCGTACCGCGGGCATGCGATGCTATTCTGGCGAGTACGAGTTCAAATGGGTTCCTGTAACCGACAGGATGTACAGAGAGCTGGGAGATACATGCACAGCGATGTTGCTCTTGGCTTCATGCAATAGACGAGGAGATGTCGTTGTCGAGGAGCATGATAAGTTCCTCTATGGCCTAGCTCCGCCACCCTACGCCAGCGGCCTATGGGGACGCAGGGGGGAGGAAGAGGGCATATATAAATTCTTACCCCCGCTTGATGAAGCAGAACGTATGTCTTTTGGGGAGAGGATACGAGCGGGTTTCAAGATGGGGCTATCTGAGGGGATAGATCACGTGATGGCCATGGCCGGAGTGTTGGTAGCAGTAGGAGAGCAATTTGGTCGTGGTTGGGGGCTTAGGAAGGGCCTCTCTCTGCTATTGAAGCGTGGGCGGCCCTGGATGTTGAGGGCAGTGCTGAAAAGCAAGTTGGCTCGGCGCCCCATCTTGCCCAGAGACGTTTGGTCGCTTAAGGCACTGGCTTCAATGGGAACGGATGCCACAGTCTACCGGGAAAAGATCAAGAACCTGTGGGGAAAATATCCTTTGAGCATTTACGGGTCTACCGAGACTGTCATTATAGCCACGCAGCTCTGGGATTATGAGGGAATGACATTTCTTCCTCATACCAATTTCTTGGAGTTTATGCCTGAAGGGGAGTGCCGCAAATGGTTAGCGGATCCAACCTATCGGCCGGATGTCTTTACGCTGGATGAGGTCAAAGCTGGAGAGAATTATGCCATTATCATCACGAATTTCTATGGAGGCTCTATAGTCAGGTACTTCCTTGGCGATATAGTCAAGATAACCTCGCTACGGAATGAAAACCTTGATATAGATATCCCCCAGATGGTGTTCGACTCCAGAATAGATAGCATTATAGATCTTGACGGTTGCGTGCATATGACTGAGGAAACGCTGTGGCAGGCGATAGAGAATTCGGGATTAGCGTATCAGGATTGGGTAGTGAGGGAGGAAAGAGAAGAGAAACCGAAAATACATTTCTATGTTGAGCTCAAGAATGGTGTGGAGATGTACGATGGCAAAGCAGCCACCGCCATAAGCGAGCAGCTAAGACAGGTAGATCCCTTCTATTGCGCTTTGGAAGACATGCGCGACGTGACATTGGAGGTCAGTTTGCTTCCTGGTGGTGCGTTTCGGAACTATATGTTGAGGCAGCAGGCAGCTGGCGCTGACCTGGCTCATCTAAAGCCGCCGCATATCAATCCCCCAGATGAGATAATCGATTACCTGCTGAACCCGGTTCTTTAATTACTGTTGCCTGCTATTGATCCAAGAAGGTCTTTCTCACCTAGTTAGTCTCACCTAGTTTGGGTATGATTAGTCCAGAATTCTGGAAAAGATATTTTGGGGTTTACGATGTCCTTAATTCTCTGCCAACGTACAGGCAGTTCTTGAGGATAAAGGAGGCCGGGAGTCAAGTGGTTGCACTCGACTACTGTCGCCAAGCACTGGAGAGCCACGGGAGTAAAGACAGTGATTGTAGCCTGATCTTGGCGGACCTGGCAAGAGAGTTGCCGTTCAAAGATAGCTGCTTTGACAAGATAGCATCCAATAACACGCTGTACACGCTATCGGTGGAGAATCAGAAGGGCGCACTGAAGGAACTCCACCGCGTACTCAAACCTGGCGGCAAGATAGTCCTGGTAAATCCAATGACAAGGCAGAACCCGTTGAGCATGGGCGTGAATCTCATAGCAGACAGTATCCGAGCCGATGGGCTCTGGACAACGGCCAGGAAGATGACAGCTTTGATGCCGGCCATGATCAAGATGGCATATTATAACTGGAAACTCCGCACTGAGAGCCAACACCACAGGTTTGAGGCTGAGGAGCAAAGGGCGCTGCTTGAGGATGCTGGTTTTCGCCTGGCTTCAGATACAAAGCTGGTCTACACCGGTTATGCGCTCTTGAATAGTGCCTATAAGTAGGGATTGTGGAAAAGCACTGTTTAGTATTGCGAGAGATGCTAAATATTTAAGCGATTCTTCTAAGGTGAGTATCCCATATCTGGAGACAGCGGGCGCTAATTTAGCTCACCTAAAGCTGCCGCAAGCTAATCCTTCAGACTATACGGTCGTCTTCCGCTGAACCCAGCCTCTTTAACTCCAGTCGTTGACCTCTGTTTTTGCGCTTATCCTGTCCAAAAACGTCCTACAGCATATCCCACAGAAGGTTTCTAAAAACCTCGTTCCCCGTCATTGCGAGATGTCCCACGTATAAGCGAGGAAACTTGCTAAATCAATCTCAAGGCATGGTGATGAGCTTGCTTCGCTTTCTCTCCCTCCAATTCGGAAGTCGGGTTCGCTACGACGGCGGTGTCTCGCCCTTTAAGGCTACTTTTTTGGCCGGTTTGGTGAAGTTGGGTGAGGCTTTGCGCGGTATAGAGTACTGCGGTCATTATTACCATGGTCAGATATACTTGCGTGAGGTTTCGTAAAGTCAAAAGTACCGCTACCTCTGTTACCTTTGTAGGATTGACCAAGCTCGCTTTAGTTGGATAATGGTTGTAGAGTGCTGTGGGCTAAATCTACAAGGGGGCGCATTGCAATAAGATGAATTCATATTCTGTGATCCTATTGATTACCCTCATCGTCTACTCCACTTTGCTGGTGGGCCTTTTGCGTGATACACGGACGAGAGTGCGTCAGCGCTTTATCATGTATGTGGTCTTTGCCATGGCGTGGAGTTTGAGCACGTTGTTACTTCCCCTCGATTTCTTGGGGCTTACTCGCCTATGGGCCGGTTTGCTAGTCCTGAGTGGCCTATGTGTGGTAGTCGCCTATTATCACTTTATCCGTTTCTTTGTCCACAAAACCGCTGACATAGCGGTAAAGCTTGGGTATGGGGCTGTGGTGTTCATCTTGATGCCCCTGGCTGCTCTGGGCTATATCCCCCAGAGCGTCTCTGTATCAAATGGCGCGCTCGATATCCACTATGGCCCATTTCTGTATCTGCTCACTGCTATAGGTGCTCCATTTTTTGTATTGTCAGTATTCATTCTGGTGCGCAGGTATCGGGCTTTAAAAGACCCTCTGGGTCGGAATAGAATTATCTATTTATTGGTCGGCCTTGGCATTTTGACGGTCTTTTCTCTCAGAATGGCCATCCCGCCTTTTCCGAAGTTTCCTTTCGAGCACATTGGACATCTGGGCAATGCGCTGCTGATCACTTATGCCATCATGAGATATAGGCTATTCGATATCAAGCTGGTCATAAGAAAAGGCTTGGTATATTCATCCATAAGCGTTTTTATTACTGCGTCATATCTGCTTATGCTCTTGGGTTTGCACGACTTCCTCCAGGGTTGGACCACCTCCATTAGCCTGGCAGCTATTTTGGTGATGGCGCTTTTAATGGCCTGGCTATTCAACCCGTTGAGGATGCTCGTTCAGAAAGGTGTGGACAGGCTTTTCTACAGGGAGACCTATGAGTATCGGCAGATGGTGCTCAGTTTCGCTCAGAGAATGAGCAATGTTATTGACCTGGACGAGTTGGCAGAGGCGATGTTGAAACCGATAGCAAAGGCGGTGAATGCCACCCAGGCGAGCCTTTTGCTACCCAACAATGGTAATTTCAGTTCGCAGTTCGCCGAGCGGCTGGTCGAAGAAGAGCCAGTTATACCGATAAATCTGGGCAAGGATAGCCCGGTTGTGAGCTGGCTTTCTGAAAACGATAAGCCTCTCTCTCGAGAGCTCATAGACATAGCGCCGGAGTTTAAGGGGCTGTGGGAGGTGGAAAGGAATATCATTGAAGGCGTGGAAATGGAGTTGCTTGTGCCGATGAAGAGCAAGGGCAAGCTGGTCGGAATCCTGGCACTGAGCAGGAAAGAGTCAGGCGGTTTGTACCCCAGCGATGACATAGATCTGGTAACGACGCTGATTCAGGAAGCGGCGGTAGCTATAGAGAATGCTCAGCTTTATGCTCAAGCCAGGGAGAGGGCTCATATCGATGAGTTGACGGGATTATATAATCACCGCTATTTTCACGAGCGCCTTGAGGAAGAGATCTCCAGGTGTTCTCGCTTTGGTGACATATTCTCCTTGCTCTTTTTGGACATGGACCTTTTCAAGATGTATAACGATGTCTATGGTCATTTGGCGGGCGATGATATCCTCAGGGAAATAGGACAGTATATAAAAGGCACGATCAGGGGCATAGATATGGCTTTTCGCTACGGCGGAGACGAGTTTACTATTATTCTGCCGCAGGCATCTCTTGACGATGCCTACACTGTAGCGGAAAGGGTGCGCAAGAGGATCGAAAGCAAAATGGACTCCAAAGGGGTTGCATTGACTTGTAGCCTGGGCATAGCTTCGTGGCCCACTGAAGGGGTTATGCGAGAAGAGCTTCTTCAGGCGGCGGATGCGGCCTTATATCATAGCAAGCAAGCAGGGAGGAATCGAATATCCTTGGCCTCTGATACAACTCGTTCGCGCGCAGTAGGAACGGGGGTTAAGCCGGAGGGAGAGCCGGGGGTACTGAGCACGATATATGCCCTGGCAGCCACGGTTGATGCCAAGGACCATTACACCTACGGGCATTCGAAGAAGGTTAGCAAATATGCGACGGAGATTGCCGAGGCGCTTGGCTACTCAGAAGAGCGGATAGCCACAATCCGAGCGGCCGCGTTGCTGCATGACATTGGCAAGATCGGAGTCTCTGATGGGATACTTCTGAAGACGAACGCTTTGAGTACTGATGACTGGGAGTCGATACACGCGCATCCCAAGCTGGGGGTAGCGATACTGAAGCACGTCGGGGGCTTAAGTGGGTGTCTGGCTGCCATCCAATATCATCATGAACGCTACGATGGCAATGGCTATCCGGCAGGGCTGAAAGGTGAGAATATCCCCCTCGACGCTCGAATTCTGGCTGTAGCCGATGCCTATGATGCTATGACATCGTTACGTCCTTACCGTGAGGGCAAATTAACTCCTGAGCAGGCTACGGAAGAAATAGAGCGCTGCGCCGGCACTCAATTCGACCCCGAGATTGTAAAGGCCTTCGTTACCCGAAAGGAAGACCAGCTGTCGACGGAGACGAAGGCCAGAAGAAGCCCAGTGGAAACTCATGGAGTGGGGTGATTGGTGGACATCGATGAACTTCTTAGGATAGCTATGCATTGGGGGGCCTCTGACGTTCACCTTGTGGTGCCAGCTTGTCCTGTGCTCCGCCTCTCCCATGAGCTCACGCCTATGGGAGACGCAGCGCTGACTCCTCTGGCAATCAAGGAAGCCTTTGAGTCTATCACATCGGAGAAGCAGCAGGAGCTTTTCTATACAGAGTTAGAGCTTGACTTTGCCTATAGCATTTCTGGAGTGGGCCGTTTCAGGGTCAATGCTTCCATGCAGCGGGGTAGTATCGCACTCGCCGTCCGTTGTCTGCCTGTCAGGGTTCCTACTATTGATGAGCTGGGCCTTCCTGACATCTGTAAGACCTTGATCCTTAAGCGAAAAGGGCTGGTTTTGGTTACCGGCCCCACAAGCAGCGGCAAGTCAACCACTCAGGCTGCGATGATCAGTTACCTCAATGAAAAGCTGAGCAGAAAGGTTGTCACAGTTGAGGATCCCATTGAATATCTACACACTAATAAGAGGTGTCTCATAGTTCAGCGAGACCTGGGGGACGATACTAAATCATTTGCCTTGGCGATGAGGCATGCGCTGCGGCAGAATGCCGATGTCATCCTCGTTGGAGAGATGCGTGATGTGGCTACCACGGCTGCAGCCATAAATGCCGCCGAAACGGGTCACCTGGTGCTGGCCACAGCACATACCCTGGGTGCTGCTAATGTTATCGATCGCCTCATTGCCGAGTTTCCTCCTTCGCAGCACGAGCAGGTTAGGGTACAGTTGGCGCTGGTGCTGGAGGCGGTACTGTCGCAAATTCTGGTGCCGCGTGCTGACGATAAGGGGAGGGTCCCGGTAGTCGAGATAATGTTAGCCAACTATGCAATTCGGAACCTCATTCGTGAGAGGAAAGTTCATCAGATTGCCACGGTGATTGAGACCAGCAGTCAACATGGCATGCAAACCCTTGACCAAGCTCTTGAAGACGCGGTAAGAAGCAATATTATCAGCGGCGAGGAGGCCGTGCTGCGGGCACAAAGGCCGGAGCAGATAGAGAAGGACCTGGCTCCCTACGTTCCCCGCCGACGGCAAAAGAAGGAACTTATGGAAAAGGCCACCAGTTCTTTTCTTAACCCGGTCTGACACTTTTGGGGAGCGCTTGGCAATGCTCCCAATTTGTTGGCAATAGGAGGGGGACTAGCGCCTGTTCCTTTTTTCGCCCTTACTGGGGCCTAACTTGACTGGCTGGCGAAGTGTTATCTCTGCTGGTCTATCGAAGTTTCAGCTCAAGGGGGTGGGGCGGGAGAAGAGGCTTTGGTAAATGTCTTACTCGACATTTGTTTGTGGAATTCATTTTTATGGTATAATAGCTAGTCAGCATTGAGGCATATTTCTGACAGAATTAGACGTACTGCAGGAGAAAGGGAGATGGCGGATTGGGATTCCTCAGAGGAGAACAGGAACCTGGGCCTGGCGCTGGTGAAAGGTTCTTTCATTAGCGATTCGGATCTAAAGGCTGCCGAGGAGATTGCTGGTCAAACCAATAGAAAGTTGAGCGAGGTGCTCGTGGAGCAGGGGCTGGTAGACTCCGAGGTGTTGGGCTCCGTTCTCAGCTTGAAATATGGTGTACCTGTGGTAAACCTGGCTCACTTAGAGATCCAGCCCGAAGCTATAGCCTTGGTATCTGAGCAAGTGGCCAGGGAGCATCACATCCTGCCGGTTTCAGTAGATGGTGATACTTTGACCATAGCTACAAATGAACCGAATGATTTTCGCACTGTGAATAGCATCTCTGCTTTGACCCGAAAAAGGGTTGAGACAGTTATTCCCGTTGGCATGAGTCTCGATGAAGCCATAGACGGCAACTACACGCTGACCGCGCAGATTCAGCAGCAGGTCAGCCAGATAGCAGGGCTCAACCTAGATTTAGAGACGGGAGGGGCAGAGGTCTCAGAGATCGATGCCCTTAGGCAGGCCCCTATTGTACAGGCAGTGGACATGATGCTTACGCAGGCAGTACGGGACCGAGCCTCGGATATTCACCTTGAGCCGCAAGAGGATTGTCTTCTTGTGCGAAATAGGATCGATGGCGTGCTGCATGATGCGGTTCGTCTACCACTGGGGGTTCACACTGCCATCCTGACCAGGATTAAGGTGATGGCTAACCTGAATATTGCTGAGCGGCGCCGTCCCCAAGATGGCCAGTTCAGCGCTAATATAGGCAATAAGAAAGTTGATTTTCGGGTGGGCACCGTTGAGGGGGCGCATGGGGAGATGGCGGTGCTGAGGGTTTTGGACAAATCTATGCTGCTGATAAAACTGCCGGACCTGGGGATGAGCCCCTCGGTTATGCAGCCATTTGAGAAG
>SMTZ1_10007418_pt1 | contig 14542 bp, 15 predicted proteins | sample DeeMarSWOR136_30_FD_25667 | JGI IMG/M metagenome (IMG submission 25667) | reverse complement strand
CCAGTATTCAGGCAAAAGTTCTCAAGCTGCTGATGAACCTGCAGGAGAACCGTGGGCTGAGCATGCTTTTCATCACCCACGATATTGCGGTCGCCCGCAAGATTAGCGACCGTATCGCGGTAATGCACGAAGGCAGGATTGCGGAGCAGGGCTCAACCAGCCAAATCATAACGAGCCCTTCTAGTCCACATACGCAAAGTCTGCTCGATTCGGCAGCCGGATTACATTCGGACACGGAAATAGCACGTGACGAGTAACTGCACCGTCTATAATCCCGCCAGCATCGGACTAGAATACGGCATCACCATCGCCCAGCGAGATAAACCAGCCCTCTTCAGATACGCTGTGGCTAGCGTCGATGTTGTTTTTGTATAGATAGGGACTCCACCTCGTCCTTGTTTTCAGAAAAAAGTTCTCCTCGAGCAGCTTGCACACCCCAGAAGTGAAGCCCAGGGCCTGAACAATGTCCACGTCTTCCGTCTTCGCACAGACTAACGCAGCTTTAAGTAGCTGTTGCTGAGCTGCTCCGTCGCCGGGTCTGGTGAACAGTTCGGTTATGCAGGCCTGCTTTATCGCGATATCGACCAGTCTCCATGATACCTGAACAACCGTGAACCCCTGCAACCTACTCCCACGGTAAGCGGCGAATACGCGTGTCTTTCCCAGGGGATACTGAGCGTAGCGCCAGTTCAGGTATTGGCTGTTGCGTGCCACAGCAACAGGATAATAGGGGGAGACCTCTTCCCATAGCTCATCAAACTCATCACCGAATTCACTTACTTCTCTTACCTCCAGCCCACCCCCGGAGACCTTTTTAAGACCAAGCGGTGTGCTAACCAGAGACTTCAGACCGGAAACAGGCAGCATCCATAAATTATCGGCGAAGGACTCACCAACCGCCCCGTTTTTCCGCATGTTGAGCGCCCCCAGCACCCGGAAGGGATGCCTTACCTTGAACCAGCGTGTCCTGGACGATATCAGTTCTCTGGCGCCAAAAGCCCTGTCCACGGCACAGGCTGTTTCGTTGGCACTGGTGGCTATTAGAAAAGGCACTCCCGCATTCCGCCAGAACGTGCTCGCCAGTCTCAGGCCATACGTGCGGTATCCCTCTGCTACAGCAAAATCACTGTTGGCATAGCCGGTGACGAACTTTTCTCCCAGCTTTACGGGTATGGCCACCTGCCCGGTATTGCCAACAATCCTCCCATCATGCTCCAGGACGATGGCATGCGGGGCCTGCCCTGAAGAAAACGGGTTCTCATTGAACTTCCAGTTCCATATTTTTCTTAGCTCGTCGGCAGAGTATATTGAATTAAGCGTGCCTGTTATCAGGTCAATCACACCGCCCAGGTCGTCATCGCAGAACGGACGGAGTATCACTTCATCTGAAAGCTTAGTTTCACGGGTACCACTCTGTTTATAGGCGCTCATCTCAACTGTTATGGCTTTCCAGGACTCTCCAGTAGCTCAATCAGCCCGTATACCGGACTATAAACCCAGGCGATTTTACGGTTGTTGAACGCCACAGCCGGTACCGGTCGGGCAATGCAATGGAAACCATGTTTCCGGCATTCTTGTATGGCTTTTTCGATATCGGGGACCGAGTAACAGATGTGAAGGAGCTTCACGTTTTTCTTCAGGCTCTCGAACACCGGGGAGTCCTCACCCGACGGCTCAAGAAACTCGATTTTAATCCCGCCGACCGAGACAAAGGCAAGAGAGACCTTTTGAACGGAATCCACGATTACTTCACTCGACGGGCTCACATCTCTGATAGACTTCACAGCAAGGCCGATATGATGAAAGCGCGCCTTTTCCCCGAAGAAGTGTAACCGCTTGATTCTCCGTGAGCGCTCAGCAGCCACAGGTCACGCTTCCTTCTCACCCTCGATTTTTATACAGTCGGGCAAGGCGTACTCATCACATAGCTCCCAGGAAAAACAGCTATCTGTGCCGTTATAAGAAAATCCTGATGTCTTCCAGAAATCCAGGCACGGCTTATTCCTGAAGGTCGGGATATAATTTGCGTATATCCTATCCAGGTGCTGAGATTTTGCACCTTTGATTGCCGTATAGAGCATCGTCTCCTCGACTTTACGCCCCATGACCCGGCAGCTCAGCACAAAGTCCACAATCCTCCCAACCTTACCTTCGAATTCCAGACTAATTATGCCGGTCAGTCCCGAATCCCCGAAATTGTCCGATACCCGAAAAGTCCATAGTTTATGATTGTCCTGCCGGGCCCAGTCTGCCATTTCCAACTCGGTCATTCTTCTTGTCGTGAGATTCATCTGGTTGGTCTTGTTCAATAACTGGGCAGCCCGCTGCAGATTGGCCTTATTCAACTCCTCCACCTGTATTTTTGTGTCCAGGCTCCTTAGCCACTCATCCAGGGAGCCAACCGTCTTCTTCAGGTCGCTACGCTGCCGCTCCAGTACATACATCTTCGTTCTCCCGGCATCCTCCTCACTGATAGAAGGAGTATCAAATACACGCAGGCCAAGCAGCGTACTCCGGTAAAGCATCTTGTCTTCGGGCCACTCCGGCACGAAAACTTCGCTCAACGCCTCTCTGACCCGTGCCCTTTCCACCGGGTTGTCATCAATAAATACTACCGACTGCAGGCCGAGGTTTAATTCCGAGACCAGGTCAACGATATTCAGGGCCTTGTCCTGCCAGTTAATCCTCCAGCCAGCAAAGTCATCCAGCCGGAGGACCATCTCCGGGTGACTGGTTATCGCCTCGATTGCTACCGCCTCCTCGTTCTTGCTAACTATCCCCAGCAGGATGCCGCGTTTTGTCAGTGATTTCAGGGCACGCTGGAAATCAACGTATGCCTCACCGAGATGATCATGTCCACCCAACCTGATACCTTCCCAGCCGACGTCGCCGACAACCCCACCCCAGAGGGTATCATCGAGGTCGAGGATTATCAGTTTTTTGGAACCGCCAACTATACCGCTCAGAGCCGACTTCACATCCCTGACGCCTTCTTTGAAAACGTCGCTACCAAAGGCAACCTTACCCATGTACCATAGCTTCGGGTTAAAGGCGTGCTTTCCGGCGACACTTACCCACCTCTGAGTATCCAGCAAATATATGTTAGACGATTCATCGAAATTCTCCGCAAGCCTCAGGTTCATCCGCATCAGGGTACTGGCTACCCCGATGCCTGTCTTCAGGTCGAGCATCCCCAGGCCCCTGTGGTACGGTGGAGAAACCCATGTCGGCACAAGCACTGATTTCACTCTACCGCTCATCATCGCCAGGAGTGAAGCGTACTCATCCACTTCCTTAAGAATCTGCGCCATCGGCACGGCCTCATAATCGAGTACCTGATTAAAAGACCTGATAATACTCTCGGGGCGAGTCCAGACCACGGCAAAATCAGGCTTACTCTTCCAGCACTCCAGGTCACCGTCCATCAGCACCTGAACCACCTGGTCGAACGGAGCCACAATGCTTTCAACCGTGGGGAAGTCTTCATCGTTTTTCAAATAGCCTGCAAAACCATCAATAGTAAAATCGGCTACGAGCAGGCACTTGAAATCTTTAGGGGCCATCGGCCTCCTCTACACAAGCGAGGAAATGTAATCGGTCAGCGATTTAACGTTCATAAATGGACTATTCTCCGGCGACATTGCTCTTTCGTCGGTCAGTGATATTTCAACGCCGAACCCGTCGGTAAGTCTTTGCTCGATATCGACAATGAGATTCACCAGACCAAGAGAGTCAAGCTTCGACTCTCTCCCGAACAGGCATGTATCTTCCTTCAATTCCAGACGGTCGCCTCTGTCTTTTTGCTCGTTTATCGTCCTCATAGAAGCGTAAATCACTTCCCTGATTTCACCCTTTTCCAATTCGACAGACCTCGAAGCTCGGTACCCTATTCCCTCACATTAACCCACAGGCGGAGTGGCTCCAGACAGGATTCGGTCTCCTCTCCCTTAAACAGCAAGAATTCCACTTTCTGGTTATTTCCCACGCTATCCGATATGAAACCAAGCATACCTTCCCAACCCTTTTCGTTTGCCAGCGCAATAGGGCCAACGCTGTTCTTGAATACGCCGTTTATCCTGACCTCCGCCTGATAGCTCTGCTGTTCCCCTTCGTGGTTTATGATTCCGACAATTACCTGCGCCTCCTCACCAACCCTGATCTCTGTCGGGTATTCTTCAGTATTGCCACTAACTCCCAGGATATAAAACTCGGTAAACGACTCCCCTCCGTAGAAGGTAGTCAGCGAGTAGCCCAACACACCCGTAACCCCCAGTACCGCTCCCAAGAGAACAACGGAAAGGATATAGCCGGACTGGTGCTTATGGAATAAAGCCTTCATCTGTATATAGACCCGCTATAAAGTGCGGTAATAGAACCCGTTGGCTACCGCCTCCTTACCATCATAATAACCACGCACATCTATCAGCACCGGATGGCTATTCGTGATAGCCGCCAGCTTGCCCAGGGTTATCCCCTCAAACGCCTGATGGGCCACGGTGAGGATAATGCCATCGTATCTGGTCTTCCCATTAAGGTCCGTAACCGCTTTGATGCCGAATTCAATCTCAACGCCATCCAGAAGGGGGTCGTAGCCATATACATCAACACCATACCCCTTCAATTCTCCTATCACCGCCTTTGCCGGCGTTTCCCTGATATCGGGGACATTCTCCTTATAGGTCAAGCCCATTACCAGCACTTTAGAGCCTTTAATTACCCTGCCCATTTCGTTCAGTGCTTTTATCATCATCTCGGCGACGTGCTTCGCCATGTAGTCGTTTATCGCCCTGCCCGCCAGCACGACCTGCGGATAATACCCCAGTGCCCTGGCCTTGTGAACCAGGTAGTAAGGATCAACCGGAATGCAGTGCCCACCAACAAGGCCCGGAGCGTAACGGACGAAGTTCCATTTGGTGGCGGCCGCATCAAGCACGTCTTCGGTGCTAAGGCCCATCCGCTCAAAGATAAGCGACAGCTCATTCATCAGGGCGATATTCAGGTCACGCTGAATATTCTCAATTACCTTGGCCGCCTCGGCCGTCCTGATATCCCTGGCAATGTAAACATCGGTAATCCTGCTGTAGAGTTGCGCCACCATTTCTGCGGTCTCGACATCCATCCCGCTCACTACCTTGCTGATTTTGCCAATCTCATGCTCACTGTCGCCGGGATTGACCCTCTCAGGGGAATAAGCAATCTTAAAGCCATCACCACATCGGAAACCCGACTCCTCCAGAATCGGCTTTACCACCTCCTCGGTGACACCCGGGTAATAGGTGGACTCGACAATAATTACGCTGCCCCGCTTCATGTTCTGACTCACCGTTCTGGCAGCACTTATTACATAGGAAAGGTCGGGCTCTCTGGACCGGGTCAGCGGCGTAGGCACGCAGATAATAACAAAGTCAGCCCGGCCTATCTCCTTTGGGTCATCAGTCAGGGTGAGGTTACCGTTGCCGTTGCTCTCCTTTAGCTTCCTCACCCTATCGCTATCAACATCAAAACCGATTACCCTCAATTTCGCGGCAAACGCCTCAGCCAGCGGTAGGCCCACATATCCCAGCCCCACCACGCAGACAAACTTGTTATCCAGGTCGTGTCCCATTGAAGCTCCTTATGGTCTCTCTCAGTCCTTCTTCCAGGCTATAGGCTGGCCGATAGCCGCAGGCCTCTGCCCGTGAGATGTCCGCCAGGCTGTGCATGACATCACCCGGACGCGCTGCTTCATAAACTGGCTCCACATTATTACCCATCAGCCTGATAACAAGTCTGGCCAGTTTGTTTATCGCAATACTTCTACCACCCCCGATATTGAAGACGCCGTTCAGATCTTTCTCCATAGCCAGAATATTGGCCGCCACAACATCCCGCACAAAGGTGAAGTCGCGGGTCTGCTCACCATCTCCCAGAATTACCGGCTGATTTCCCTGAGAAATCCAGTTGATAAACCTGGGGATTACTGCGGCATACTGAGAGGCAGGGTCCTGTCGCGGGCCGTAAACATTGAAATACCTAAGGCAAACTATGGGCAGAGCATAGACCTGCTGAAAGACCGAGCAGTAGTATTCACCCGTCATCTTACTTACCGCGTAAGGCGACCGGGGATTGAGCGGCATGTCTTCCCTTTTGGGCAAGGTGGGAGTATCACCATATACCGACGATGATGAGGAATAGATTACCCTCCGGACAGCGTTATCCCTGGCAGCGAGCAGCACATTCAGCGTGCCGGTGGCATTTACCTCGTGAGAGGCCGCAGGATTTTCGATGCTTCGGGGAACGCTGGGAAGAGCCGCAAGGTGGAAAACGCACCGGGCACCTTTGAAAGCGTGCTGCAATAAAGAGATGTCGGTAATACTGCCCTGGACAAATTCTACATCGCCATTACTGAGAAATTGTTCAATGTTTCCCTTTCTCCCGGTAGAGAGGTCATCCAGGACGACGACCCGGTATCCACGCTGCGCCAGTGCCTCAGCCACATGTGAGCCAATAAAACCGGCCCCACCGGTAACCACTACTCTTTGTCCGCCCATCTACTAACCCTGCTAATCACCCGGGTTGATTTTCAGTTTTTTACTATAGCATAAAAGCACATATTGAGCAACTATTTGGACAGTTGACTTCCTTTTAAAGTAGGAGTACGATATAATTTAATAAGTAATATATGTCTCCTGTCCATATATCATAATCACCATGAGCCCAGATGGCATGAAACGGGTAATAAACCAGACCTCGATGGAAGAGGACATACTGCAACATATTGAAGACTGTATCTCTGTAAAGAAGCAGTTAATAGAAACCTGCCCGAAAACCATGGCGCAAATTGCGGAGGAGATAATTCGTGTTTACCGAAAGGGCAACAAGGTTCTCTGGTTCGGCAACGGAGGGAGTGCCGCTGATGCCCAACACCTGTCCTGTGAGCTGGTCAGTAAGTTTTATCTCAGAAGAAAGGCTCTGGAATCGCTGGCCCTGACCACCAATACGTCCGAATTAACGGCGATTGCCAATGATTATGATTTCAGCGAGGTCTTTGCCCGTCAGGTCGAGGCATCGGTCAAGCCCGGTGATGTCGTCATCGGCATCAGCACCAGTGGCGACTCGCAAAATGTAATTCGAGGTATTGAAGAAGCCAGACGACAGGGCGGGATAACCGTAGCTTTTACCGGAGCTACAGGCGGGAAACTGGCAGAAAATGTCGACTATCTACTGGCTGTCCCCTCAACCGAGGTGCCTCGAATCCAGGAATCGCACATCATGATGGGCCACATTATCTGCTATCTGGTGGAGAAAGAACTATTCGGCAAGTGCAGCGTGCCGTCGGAACAATACTAAAATCCGGGAAAGGGGTGTGGACGTAGTGGACAAAAACAATATTCCTTTTATCATCGCGGAGATAGGCATCAATCACAACGGGGTGGTCAATATAGCTAGAAAGCTTATTGACATGGCCAAGGACTGCGGGTGTGATGCCGTCAAGTTTCAGAAAAGGACGGTAGACATTGTTTATTCAGAAGAGCTACTGGACTCCCCGAGGGAGAGCCCGTGGGGAACAACCCAGAGGGCGCAGAAAGAGGCTTTAGAATTCGGCAAAGAGGAATACGATATCATTGACGAACATTGCCGACAGCGTGGAATCGACTGGTTTGCCTCATCATGGGATGTAGAAAGCCAGATGTTTATCAGACAGTACAACTGCAAATACAACAAGATAGCCTCACCAATGCTGACGAATATCCCCCTGCTGAACGTTGTTGCCGAGGAGCGCAAGCATACATTCATATCAACCGGCATGAGCACCTACGACGACGTTGATAAAGCGGTAGATATCTTCAGGGAGCATGAGTGCCCCTTTACCCTGATGCACTGTCAGGGGACGTATCCCGCCAGGGAGGAGGACCTCAACCTGTTATGCATCCAGGCCCTGAGAGAGCGCTACAAATGTGATGTCGGTTACAGCGGGCATGAGGTAAGCCCCATGCCATCTATTGTAGCCGCCGCGCTGGGCGCAGTAGCTATCGAGCGGCACATAACGCTCGACAGGGCAATGTACGGTAGTGACCAGGCGGCCTCCCTCGAAGCCAGAGGACTCAGTCTGCTGGTAGATAACGCCAAGAGTCTCCCGAAGCTACTCGGCGATGGTATCAAGAGAGTCACCGCGGAAGAAGAGGCTAATGCCGCCAAATTAAGATACTTCAGAGAGTACGCAACAGCCTGAATAAAATGACAGTCTACTGCCCTGATACCGATAGAAAACTGGAGAAACAAATGGGGTTCAATGGCCTGGGAGTGGTCAATATAGAATTGACCAGTCGGTGCAACAAGAACTGCTGGATGTGCGGCCGACGCAAAATAGAGAGGGACTACCCTGAACTAGCCAATTGGGGCGATATGGACTGGGGTTTGGTGGAATCAATAGCCAGGCAGTTACCCCCGGATATGGTCGTTCAATTTCACGATAATGGAGAACCTTTGCTCTACCCCCGATTTGGCGAAGCCGTGAAGTTATTCGACCGGCAGATTAAGTGCGTGGACACGAACGGTAAATTGCTAATAGCAAAAGCCGATGAGATTATAGACAATCTGGACACGATAACCATATCCACCTTCGAGGCTGACCCCGAAGCCGACGAGCAATACAGCCTGCTAAAGGAGTTCCTGGCATATAAACGTAACCGCAGGCCGAACGTAATCATCAGGTGCCTCGGCGACGTGGACCTGGTCAGGTACAAGGAGTTGGGATGCATCATTGCTACCAGAATATTACACTCACCGATGGGTAGCTTTGCCTACAAGAAATCCCCCACGGTACCTGAACTGGGAATATGCCTTGACCTTCTGAGCCACATGGTTATCAAGAGAGACGGCAGCGTTGCCATGTGCGTCAGATTTGACCCCCACAAATATGGAATTATCGGTGATGCCAACACCACACCTCTGGAAGATATCTGGAATGGCGAATTAAGGAAATCATACTTGCAACACCACATCCAGGGGCAGAGAAATAAAGTGCGCCTGTGCCAGTCTTGTGAGTTCTGGGGGGTGCCTACAGGTTGGTAGCGAGGACGGACTATATTAAACCAGATGAGCTACCGGGTCTTCAAGGTTCTTGGAGGGCTGAGCAATGATTATTAGCCTGATACCGGCAAGGAGTGGCAGTAGAGGGGTCCCCGCGAAGAATATCAAACCCTTAGCGGGCTATCCGCTGATTGCCTACTCAATAATCGCTTCAAGACTGTCCTCGAGAATCGAAAGGACGATAGTCTCGACCGATTCTCAGGAATTTGCCGAAATAGCCCTTACCTATGGGGCAGAAGTCCCTTTCCTCCGCCCCACCGAAATCTCACGAGATAGCTCACTCGACATAGAATATGTCAAGCACGCTCTCGGCTGGTTCCAGACTCACGAAGGGGCCCAACCGGAATACCTCGTTATCCTCTCACCACCGACACCGTTACGAGACCCAGCCCTCATTGATGAGGCGATTGACAAGATAATGCGGAACGAGGAGGCAACATCCCTCCGCTCTGCCTGTGAGACCGCAGAGTCCCCCTACAAACTCTTTGGTATCGAAAACGACTATTACGTGGGGCTGTTTCCCGACGACCCGAGACCCGAATACTATAATCTGCCCCGGCAGGCCTTCCCGCCGGTCTATCATCCCAATGGGTACGTGGACATTGTAAAGAGCCAGACCGTAACGAATCTGGGGACTTTACACGGCCCGAGAATACTCTCCTTTATTACACCGGATGTCGGGGAACTGGACCGCCCTGAAGACTTCGATTTCATCGAATATACCCTGAGCAAACAGAAGAACCCGGTATATGAATATCTAAAATGCAATTTTCCGGCGAGAGATATTGAAAATGACAAAATATACGTTCAGTCTTGAGCCAGTGGGTGTACCGCGGGTGGAAACGCGCCACCGGCGAATCGTAACCCCACTTCCAGCCCCGGGTTCAATACCGACTCTGAAAGAACTGGAACGCTACGAACCGGAGTCACTGCACCACGAGCTGCCCGTGGTATGGGACCGGGCCGAGGGACATCAGGTGTTTGACGCCTACGGTAACTGCTGGATAGATTTCACCTCGGGCATTTTCGTCGCCAATGCCGGGCACGCGCACCATCTGATTCGCCACGCCCTGGCGGAACAGATAAACCACCGGCTCCTCCATAACTACACTTTCGCATCGGAGATTCGCGCCCGGTTGGCCCGGAAGCTGGTTGAAAGCAGCCCTCCACCACTGGAAAAAGCCTTTCTTCTCTCGACAGGGAGTGAAGCCACCGAATGCGCGTTGAAGTTGACCCGTATGTATGGACGGCGGCTCGACCCCGACAAGACTGTCATCGTCTCCTTCGACGGTTCGTTTCACGGACGAACCATCGGGGCGCAGACAATGAGCGGAAACCCAACCGCCAAAGAGTGGATTGTCCATCTCGACCCCGATATATACCAGCTTACTGCTCCTTTTTGCCAGAGGTGTCCCTGGGGTAGAGAACGCTATAAAGAGTGCGGGGAGTGGTGCTTTCAGAGAGGCCTGGAGCAACTCCGTAATCAAGGCCTCGAACTCAACCGGATAGCCGGGTTCATGGTTGAATCGTATCTTGCCTGGGGCGCCATATTCTATCCGGACGACTATATCAGGGCGCTTCGTGCCTGGGCTGATGCGCACTTTGCTCTGGTCACATTTGACGAGGTCCAGGCGGGGTTTGGTCGGACGGGCAAACCATTCTGCTTCGAGCACTATGGCGTGGAGGCCGACCTTGTCTGCTGTGGTAAGGGCATTTCCTCAAGCCTGCCACTTTCGGCAGTGCTTGGCCGGTCAGAAATACTGGACATCCCTCCTGACCTGAGCAGCACTCACAGCGGAAATCCCCTCTGCTGTGCGGCTGCCCTGATCTGATGAATATTAAACAGCGTTACCCAGACCGAATACACTGCATACTGGGTAGAGGGCTTCTTTACGCAGTACACTTGGCGAACCCGGTGACAGATGAGTTGGATATAGAGCTTGCGGACAGAGTCCTGGAGAAGGCCATGCAGAAAGGTCTGCTGATGGTCCGTACCGGTCGCGGCACGCTTAAGATTGGGCCGCCACTAAGCATTCCCGAGGAGGCTGTCATCGAGGGTGTGGCCGTTTTGCAGGAAGCTATTGATGAATGCCTGGACTGAAAGGAAAAAGAAAGTGCTCACCGGAATACGTCACACCGGAATCGTGGTCACTGATATGGTGAAGGCGTTAACGTTTTATCGCGACCTCCTGGGCCTGAAGGTGGTTAAGGACTTCAGCGAGGAAGGTGACTATATCGATAGCATATCAGGGTTGACCGGCGTGCGAGTGCGCATGGTCAAGCTGACCACCGATGACGGCTCCATGATTGAACTCCTCCAATATCTCTCCCACCCGAGCGAAGCGCCTGATAACCAGCAGCTCTGTGACATCGGCTGCTCCCACGTCGCTTTTGCCGTGGATAACATTGAAAAGGAATACGCACGACTGTTAAAAAGCGGGGTTAGTTTTAATTGTTCCCCTTATATTTCACCCGATGGCTACGCCAAGGTCACCTTCTGTGCCGACCCTGACGGAGCACGTATTGAACTGGTTGAGGTGCTTTGACCAACAGGAAATGCTGACGAGTACCAAGGAGAATATAGAGTGGGATATTTACGCGTAGTCTATTCTGAAAAGCAAAGGCCCTATACCTCTTATCCAGGTAAACTATGTAAATACATTGCCGATAACTATTTTAGTGGTGGTTATAAGACAGTACTGGATATAGGGTGTGGGCGGGGGGAGCACCTACGTGAATTTCAGAAGCTGGGGTATCAGGTTAGAGGAATTGATTTGTCAAAAGAAGCCAGGGAGCTATCAATAGATATAGAGGTTGACGTTATAGATATTGATCAAGAAAGGCTACCTTACGAAGACAGCAGCTTCGACATCGTGTTTAGTAAATCATTGATTGAGCATTTGAACAATCCTGAAAACCTTATGACAGAGGTATACCGCGTTCTTAGACCCGGAGGGCGTTTGATTACGATGACGCCAGATTGGGAATCAGTCTACAGGACTTTCTACGAAGACTATACACATAAGACACCCTTCACCAAAGAATCACTACGCGATATTCATCATATATTTGGCTTTACCAAGGTGGAGGTGAAGAAATTCAGACAACTGCCGCTTCTATGGAAATATCCGTGGTTAAGCATCTTTTCCAGAGTGCTGTCCTGTTTCCCAAAGTCAGATATCAAATTAATAAAATTCTCTAAAGAGGTAATGCTGCTGAGCTGGGCGGAGAAGGAGACACAGTAAGCAGCAGATTTATATTTTCCAAAACATGGAAGGTTGAACTGATTAAGGTGTTTGAACAACAAGAAAATGCTGAAGAGTATTCTATAGGAATCTAAAAGCATGGAAAACACTTGCTATTTATGCGGCAGGTCTAACCTGAAGATAATCCAGACCAAGCTAAGACACGGCATCAAACGCAATGTTCTCAAGTGCGCAGAATGCGGGCTTGTCTTCCTAGAGAATAAAGAAAGAAATCTCAGAGAATACTACGAAAAGGACTACAGAAAACTTTACAGTCCGGTAATCAACCAGGAAGTCTCGCCGGCCGAACGTTTTGAGATATATCTTCCTTTTCAGAAGTCCCGCATAGAAGATATTAGACCCTATCTTAACCCTGACATGAAAGCCCTGGACATTGGCTGCTCTTCAGGCTACTTTCTATACGCTCTGAAAGATCTGGTTCAGGAGTGCGTCGGTATCGAGCTAAATAAAGATGACGTCGAGTTTGCCAGAAAGAAATGTGGGGTAAAAGTCTATAACCGCCCCCTGGAAAAGACGGACGTACCCCTGGAATACTTCGACATAGTATTTATGCTCGATGTACTCGAACACATCGAAGACCCGATTAATTATCTTGGGGCGGTACGTAAGTATATTAGACCCGGGGGGTATATCTATATCGAGGTTGACAACATAGATGATTCATTGCTCACCGTTTACGAAGTGAAGGAATACGCCGACTTCTACTATCGTGAGCCGCACCTTTTCTATTTTTCGCCTGAAACACTGAGAGGTGTCGTCGAGAAAAGCGGTTTTATTGGGGAGACAAAGACACTTCAGCAATACAATTTCATCAACCAGATAAACTGGATACTGACCGGAGAACCACAAAGCAGTGCCAGCGACGGTATGTCTGCCCCCGTTTTGGTCAGGTCTCCCCAGGTGCCCGATGAAACAAGAGCCATATTCAATAAATGGATTAAGAAGGTAGATAAAGAATACAAGGCGCTTCTTAATAGCCATAATCTTGGAGATATTACCGTTTTTCTAGGCAAGAAAGCCACTTAAGATGGGTGGCACATTATACCTGTATTCAGAGGCATAGATGGCAGCAACGAAGAAAATTGCATTTATCTGTTCAGCAGACACGGAGGTACTGTCTCAACTGGACAAAATCCGGGACTATGACCAGAGACCGGACTGTCAGGCGGTGGTGATTGCCACCGAATACAGTGCTCAGAGGGCCTGCCAGCAACAAGGTATACCTTTCAAGACCACCATCGACTACCTCACCAGAGAAAGGCATTACCGGGCTTATACCGAGTCTACCAGACTAGCCAAAGAGTGGTACAGACAACCAGTGCTTGAAAAGGCCCTCAATCACGAAGGGGTTTCACTCTGCGAGACGATGGAATACTATCTGAGGTTGGCTTTTGCCGGGTTCTTCCTGGATGTTGAGCTATACAAGGGTATCTTTGAGACGGAAAGGCCTGACAAGGTTGTTATTACGAAAAGACCGGCGTCCGAGGCAGAGACAATCAGCATTACCTGTATGGGACGACAGGACAGCTTCATCGTCAGCTCTCTATCTCGCGAAAAGGGCGTCTCTCTAGAGTGGACTCACCCAATACACTTGAGCCGAAAATACCTGACGGGAAAGGTCGCCCTTTCCGCACCACTCCGGCGACGGGTGCTGAATTTTGCCACAAAGACATTGGCAAATTATAAAGGGACATTTTTCTCCGGCAATTTACCACGGGAGATTCGGCGTGACCTGCAGCGATTACGGAATTTCTGTTTTTGCTCGTGGACCGCCCACCGTCCCGCAAGAAGGTTTTCCCGGAAAAAACGCAAAATAGCCTTTACGGAGCTACGCTGCGCGGTAAATATCGCCGACTATTTAAAAAAAGATGCCGACAACGGTCTAGTCTGCCTAGCAGGACCAGGTGAAAAGCGACGCATGATGAGCTTCCTACCACAGCTATATTTGGAATCCTTCAGCACCACAGAGATTAACCGTCTCATCGAGGCGAAAAGAGCCGTTTTCCGTGACATTATAAACCAGGCCAAGGTGGTGAGCTATCTGGAAAATACATTCTGCTACAACGGTTTTAATTTCTGGGCAGTTGCCAGAAAGGAACTGGAGTATATTCTCGATATATACCTGCCCCTGGTTGTCCGCGGCATGGAGCTCATCAAAGAGATGATTACCAGAACAGGACTTGACGTCCTTGTCTCACCTTCAG
>SMTZ1_10004180_pt1 | contig 14542 bp, 13 predicted proteins | sample DeeMarSWOR136_30_FD_25667 | JGI IMG/M metagenome (IMG submission 25667) | reverse complement strand
AGTGAGAATGGTGGGTCTTAAAATCGGATAAAATCTTTTTATGTGGAATATATAAACTATGGCTGCTATGGTGAATCCTCCTGCTGCTAAACCAACTCCACATAAGATGTCGAAACCGATCCATAGTCCCCAGGGAAATTGGTCACTCAGATTCGTTGATGCGCCCAGCCCCCTGGAGAAGCGGATGATGGCAGCGATGATTCCCAGAACCCAGATGACAGCTAAAACGCCTTTCCAGAAGGTAATCTTAAATGGTAACTTCATTTTCTTCTCCTTTAGACTTTGTCGGTTATCTTTTTATCCTGGTCTTTTTCCTTGGATTCGTTTCTCATATCAGCCAGCTCCATCCTTCGGTTGATTATCCAGTAGATCCCGTATAGAAAAACTCCGCTGACCACTACGTAATTTGGGATTTTGGACATGATCGCCCAGGTCAATTCGGAAAGAGGTTCCTCGGTGAGGTTGGTTGGGAATCCGAGTTTTTCAAAGGGAACATTGGAAAGGATCAGAACCGAAGTTCCTCCTGCCTCCTTTTCACCATAGATGTGATTAACATAAAGATCCGGATTTTCCGCTATCCTTCTTTTAGCTTCTTTTAAAAGCTCTTCCCTATCCCCGAAAATAGTGGCCTCTGTTGGACAGGCTTCGGCACAGGCTGATATCTTTCCCTGTTTTTGTCTTTCAGCACACATGGTGCATTTTCTTACCAGAGGCTTGGTGCTTTTCCATTCGTAAGTGGGGACAGCAAAAGGACAGGCCTGAATGCAGTAACGACAGCCTATGCATTTATCGGAATGGTAGATCACCGGACCATTGGGTTTTTTTTCGAAAGCCTTTACCGGACAGACCGAGGCACAGGTGGGCTCTTTGCAGTGCATGCACAACCTGCGATAATATACCCCCTCTTTTTCTTTTACCACGGTATAGGCTGTGGGAGAAAGTTCCTTTTCTTCCTTTTCAGGTTCTGAAAGATTGTTGGCCTCCTTGCATGCATACACACAAGCCTGACACCCGATGCATTTGGTGACATCGAAAAGAATTGCTTTGGGCTTTTCCATTTTATAGCTCCTTGTTTTTACTTTTCAGGTCTTGCTTCTAAATCGACCACTCCCTTTTCAACTAAACGGTCGATTACCAGATCCGTTGGCACAGCATGACCCTTCTCCAAAGCTCTAAACACTGCTTCGGAAAGCTCATCCGGAGTGAAGGGCTTTGGCACATAATCGGAAACCCCGGTTCTTAAAGCTTTGATCGAGGATTCGACTGAGGGATAGCCGGTGATCATTATCACCACGATCTTGGGATTTTCCTTTTTTATCCTTCTGGCTACCTCCATACCATCGATCTCCGGCATCTTCCAATCGGCGATCACCACATCGAATCCGTTTCCCTTAACCTTTTTCAATGCTTCCTCCGCAGTCAAGGCAAAATCGACGTTGTAACCCTTCTGGGACAGAATCTTCTTGCAGCTGTTGCATACGACCTTTTCATCGTCCATTACCAGGACATTGGCAGCTGCTCTAAGGTCCGGCTTAACGTAAGAGCTTAAAACCACTTCCTCTCTTACCTCTTTTTGTCTTCTAACCAGCCCGTCGATTAAAAGGGCTGTTATGAAGGTCATTGCTACTAATAAGGCTACCATTTTAACTCCTCCTATTTTTTGTTGGTTTTTTGCTCGGTGTTTTTAAGTCCTTTTTTTGAACTTTTAGTTAACCTTTACTTCAATGGTCCTTTGCCCAAAACAAGCCTGAAAATTCCTAAGATTGCGCTGAAGAGCACAATCGGCAAAAGGGCCACAAAGAAAAACCTGGACAGAAAAGCTGCAAAACCGAATCGTACTGGGCCGATTTCTCCCTCCTCGCCCGGGATCGGGGTTACTATCGGAGCTGTTCTGGGTTCCTTATGAGTGGTTTTGACTATCTGGGGCTTTGCCTCTAATTTAACCACTCCTTTTTCGACCAGCCGATCGATGACTAAATCGGTGGGAACGGCATGACCCTTCTTCAGGGCTCTGAGCACTGCATCGGAAAGCTCGTCCGGAGTGAAGGGCTTTGGCACATAATCGGATATCCCGGTTCTTAAAGCTTTGATCGAGGACTCGACTGAGGGATATCCGGTGATCATTATCACCACGATATTGGGATTTTCCCTCTTTATCCTTCTGGCAACCTCCATACCATCGATCTCCGGCATCTTCCAATCGGCGATCACCACATCAAATCCGTTTCCCTTAACTTTTTTCAGAGCTTCCTCTGCTGACAGAGCAAAATCCACCTGGTAACCCTCCTGGGCTAAAATCTTCTTGCAGCTCCTGCATACCGTCTTCTCGTCATCTACAACCAGAATGTTGGTTTTGCGTTTCATATTAATCACTCCTCTCAGTTAGCCCGCTGGGGACTAACATGGTAAAAGAAAGCTTTTATTATCATGCCCAAACTTACGAGCAACAAAGACAGGAAAAAAAGACGAGAGGCCAAGGCGGATAAGGTAACTTTCCATATGGTAACTTTTGGCTTATCTTTTTTGTTCTCAGGTAAGTTCAGATTCAAGTCCTCTTTTGCCTTGACCTCTGTTTTCCATTCCGATTTTAATCTTTTGGTAATTTCTCTGTTCTGGGAATTCAACCCATCTTTCCCCGGATGATTCAAAACAGAAATGTCGCCAGACCAATCTTTAAGATCCTCTTTTAAATTGGACGGTTTAATCTGAACGATCCACCCTTTTCCAAAAGGGTCTTTGTTGATCAAATCGGTGTTGAAGTTTATTGCGTAGTTGGTCTTGATCACCCGACCTCGTATTGGAGCATAAAGTTTATGCACCTGCTTGTCCGAAGCCAGAATCCTTATACACAATCTTTTTTGCTCGATCTCCATCGGGTTAAAGGGTAAATCAACGTAAAGGATGTCTCCAATCCTTTCTCTAAACAGGTTATTGATGCCGATTTTAACTGTTCCGTCATCCAGAAGTCTTGCCCAGATATAGGTCTGATAATAGAAAAGCTCCTTTTTATCGGTTTTTCTCTCTTCCAGGGCATTTTTCAGAGTCTCAGATAATGTCTCAGGAGTGAAGGGTTTTGGAAGGTAGTTTGAAACTCCCAATCTCATTGCCTTTACTGCCGATTCAACTGAGGCATAACCGGTTATCATTATCAGGATAATATCAGGGTGATTTTTCTTAACGATTCTCAAAACCTCCATTCCGTCTATATCAGGCATTTTCCAGTCAGCGATAACCGCATCGTATTTATCCTCCTCAACTTTCTTTAGAGCTTCTCTCCCGTTCAAAGCTATATTAACATTATGTCCTTCCTGCTTCAGTATCTTTCTGCAGCTGTTGCACACTATGTGCTCATCATCAACCACTAAAACATTTGCTCTGTAGGACATTTTCTCTCACCTTCCTCTCTTTTATTTCCACCATTCTAAATAGCAACAGATGTGCCATATTGTTACTTTTTTCACAAAGTAAGCTCGAAAAATGATGATAAGTTATTGAATAGTATTAAATTAGAATTTGTGAAGAAAACTAAAGATGTATGTATTATATATGGGTTGGAAGGGTCAATGTATATAAAATATATGCATTAGTTTAAAGCACTTTTGTTGATAAATAAAGACTTAGAGGAAATAGTAAGTGTATATAATAATTATTCACTGAATATGATTTATATATGGGAGCGAATCGAGATTATAATGATGAATTAGCATTTGGAAATTCTGATTTATTATCGCTTCCGTATTGTATCAGATTCTAAACCTAACACAAAAAAACCTTAAAAGAGCCTGTTTTGACATATTAAGATTCTGGCAGGGCTGGTCATGCCTTAGGCAGATCCCGTCAGGACGGGAGAGCCCTGCCTACGAAGGGGTGAGGTAGAATTTTTCGTAGGTCGGGCACCTTGCCCGACCGCTCTGATGCTTCCGTGTTGTGTCAGGTCCTAGACCTGACATACTGTAAAATTCATATTAGGCTTCCGGATTACATCTCAACGCGTAGGCAAGCCTTCACGGCTTGTCAGCCAAGGCATGAAGCTTTGCTACGCGGTCTACCCAATTTAATTTATTTTTCTATTTTAATATTATATTTTTTCATCAAAGCCTGGAAATTCGGTCTCTGCATCCCCACATCTCTGGCTGATCTGGTTATGTTCCAGTCGTTTCTTGCCAGGGCATCTAAAATAAACGATTTCTCAATGCTTTCAACAGCTGATTCCCTAAGCTTTTTTTTGGCTTCCTTTAACTCCTCTGAATTCGAGGGGATTGGGGTGTCGGGATGAGTTGTCTCGGATCTTACTACAAAGGGAAGTTGTTCGGTGCTTATTGTGTCTTTCTCTGCCATGACAATCGCTCTTTCTATAACGTTTTCCAGCTGCCTGACATTGCCGGGCCAACTGTAGGAAACCAGCATATTCATTCCATCCACTGAGATGCTTTTGATATTCTTTTTCATCTCCTTAGCATACTTTCTCAGAAAATGGTAAGCTAAAAGAGGTACGTCATCTTTTTTTTCTCTCAGAGGAGGTATGGTGATACTGAAAACGTTCAACCGATAAAAAAGGTCTTCTCTGAATTGATTCTCCTTGACCAATTTCTCCAGGTCTTTATTGGTCGCAACGATAAACCTTAAATCCACCTTTTTGGGATTTATCCCTCCCACCGGGGTGAACTCCCTTTCCTGAATCACCCTCAAAAGTTTAGACTGGAAGTTTGGATTTGTATCCCCGATCTCATCCAAAAAGATCGATCCACCATCAGCTATCTCAAACACCCCTGGCTTGGTAACTATTGCTCCGGTAAAGGAGCCCTTAACATGACCGAAAAGCTCGGATTCCAAAAGCTCCTGAGCGAAGACCCCGCAGTCCACCGGAACGAAAGGCTTTTGCTTTCTTTGGCTGTTGAAATGGATGGCCCGGGCAATGAGCTCTTTTCCGGTTCCGCTTTCTCCCCGAATCAAAACCGTGCTGTCGGTCGGAGCAACTTTACGAATCAGCCGGTAAACTTCCTGCATTTTGGGACTTGAACCGATGATATTATCGAATCCGTATTTAGCTTCCAGCTCCTTTCTGAGGTAGATATTTTCATGAATCAGGCTTTTTTTTTCCAGAGCCTTTTCAATCACAATCAAAACTTCCTCCGGAGTGAAGGGCTTGGGGATGTAATCAAAAGCTCCTAATTTCATCGCCTGAACCGCTGACTGTACCGTGGAATAGCCGGTGATCATGATCACTATGGTATCCGGATATTTTTCCCTTACCGTCTTTAAAACTTCCATCCCGTCGATTTCGGGCATCTTCATATCGGTGATGATGATGTCGAATGGCTCTTTCTCCAGAAGGTCAAATGCCTCCTGGCCAGAGAGGGTGGTTAGGACTTGATACCCATCCCCTTCCAGTATCTTACGGCAGCTCTTCAACACGATCTCCTCATCGTCCACCACCAATATCTTAGCTTTGGCCATTTATTGGTTATCCCTTTCTGTTTGTGGCTGTTTCTTATTTTATCGGTAACTTCACCGTAAAGGTTGTTCCTTTTCCTTTTTTACTTTTCACATCCAGCTTACCACGATGTCTTTCAATTAATCCATAGCTAACCGAAAGGCCCAGACCAGTCCCTTTCCCCTGATCTTTAGTGGTGAAGAAGGGGTCGAAAATTCTCGATAGATTCTCCTCCGGAATCCCGATACCGGTGTCAGCAAAACTAACCGCTACCATCCGATTTTCGATCGCAGAGGATACTGTTAGGGTACCTCCCTCTGGCATGGATTCAATAGCGTTGAGCAAAAGGTTAATGAACACCTGTTGAATCTGCCCCACATCTATCATTATTTCAGGCAGGTCCGGTTTGATCTTTTTGTCGATTCTTACGCTCTGCATGCTGGCCTGATGAGAGATCAAGTCTATGGATTTTTCTATTACCTCATTTATATCCGATAAGGTCTTTTCTGGCGTGGTCTGTCGGGCGAACTCCAGAAGACCTTTTATTATCTTTTTACACCGATTGGTTTCATTAACGATGACCTCCAAATCCTCCTTTTCCGGATCTTTATCCTCTTTGGATTTAAGTAAAAGAGAAGAATAGGTCAAAATTCCGGTTAAGGGGCTGTTTATCTCATGAGCCACGCCAGCAGCTAATTTACCTAAGGAGGCTAATTTCTCCGACTGAAACAGCTGGTTCTGGGTACTTCTTAGTTCCTGAGTTCTCAAATCCACCTTTTGTTCTAAGGTTTTTCCCCAATCGAGAAGTTTCTCATCCGCTTTTTTCAAATCCTGGGTCATCTGGTTGAATGAGGAGGCAAGCTGTCCTATCTCATCTTGGGTCTTAGTTGGGATGGAATAGCTTAAATCACCTTCGGCGATTTTTTTGGTCCCCTTGACCAATTCCCTGACCGGGTGAGTGACGTTTCGATTTATGGAGATACTTATTGTTAGCGCGATCACCAGAAAGGCGATTATAGCGAAGATGATCATCTTGTTTTCAGCATTATCTATCTCCTCATCCACGTCTATCAAAGACATCCCGATATCCAGAACTCCCAGGACTTTCTGATCCGGGGGATGAGCATGGCAGTCAGGGGTGTAACAATCCGGTTCGTTGTATATTGCGGAGATGACCCCCAATACTCTATTACCCTGTTTGGATTTGAAGATTCTCGAGCGGTCCGGCGTCTCCAGTCTTTCCAGGGGTTTCTCCGCTGAATGGCAGGCATAGCAGGCTTCAGCTCTTTTGTCCACCATCTGTCCGATTTCGGTTTTATCAGTGGAGAACATTATCTTCCCCTCTTTATTGAAGATCCTGATTTTTTCCAGACCATTTTGCTCTCCGATGGTCTCAATGATCTGGTGGACGTCTTCGCTTAGGTCTCTCAACATATCGTATCTGGTGCTTCTTCTTACTGTCTCGCTTATCCTTATGGCACCCCGCATTACTTCATCTGTAAGTTGTTTTTTCTGAGAGGCGATGTTGACATAGGCGAAGATCCCTAAGGATAATATCAATATGAAGCCCACCACCAGAATCAGCTTTACCCCGATACTTTTTCTCCACATAAAATACCTCTTTTGTGAATTATTTCACAATGTTCCATTAATTATACGGAAGTTGCCAGACAAAATTAATCAGAAAAACTATATCCGGTAACGTTCTGAAATATGGTTTTTTGAAGGGGGAGTTGTCAAGTGATTTTGTTTCCAGCTCAATCGAGATTATGTCATATCTTATGGGAATCAACATAGGATGTAAAATATACTTTTTAGTCACTCTTGAGGTTGAGAAAGACACTTTATTTCTCTGATTGATAAGGGAGTATCCAAAGATCAATAGATTAAAGCAGGTTTAAGAAACTTTTCCTAAATTATATTAAAAAACTTTCTGGGGGAATTGATAAAAACAATATCTTTGGAATTTTTCAGTGAATTCTTAAAGAATTCAAATTTCTTCTTTGTCTTCTCCTTTCTCTTCAAAATCCTCTTCTTCCGACTCTCCCTCCTCGAAATCCTCTTCTTCGGATAAAGCCAGTTCAACGCACTCCTCTGAACAATAGGGCTTGTTATTTTTCCAGACCGGTTCGAGCTCTATTTTTTCCCCGCAATATGAACATCTCATGTCTCACCTCGTTTTAAAATTTGTTATAAATGCTTCACCAAAGCGTTTAAAATTCTCAAGACCTTGTTTTAATCAGCGGAGAATCAATATACAATCTCAGAAAAAATTTTGTCAAGCAAAATCTTGGGATCAAAAAAGATTTAAAAAACTGAAAAACTAAAGCTTTTAAAGGAGTCAAAAATTTAATAGTTATTAAAAAAAACACTTTACAAAATATTTATCCTTTATATCTTATAACATTTCAAAAAATGGAGAGAAAAATGACAGAGGAAATAAAATTACTGGCAGGCAATTCCAATCCGTTTCTAACCCAGAAGATAAGCGACTATGTCAAGGTGCCTCTTTGCGACACCGAGGTGACCAGATTCTCAGATGGGGAGATAAGGATTAAAATCAACGAGAACATCCGTGGTATGGACGTTTTCATAATTCAGTCTACCAATGCCCCGGCTGAGAATCTTCTGGAGCTTTTGATTCTTCTGGACGCAGCCTGCAGAGCCTCGGCTAAAAGGATCACTGCGGTGGTCCCATATTTTGGATATGCCCGGCAGGACCGAAAGGATCAACCACGGGTTCCGATAACCGCCAAGCTGGTGGCCAATCTGATAGATAAGGCTGGAGCTGACCGGGTTCTGACCATGGATCTGCATGCCGCCCAAATCCAGGGTTTTTTCGACATCCCCACCGATAACCTCTTTTCCAACAGCGTATTCTTTGATTACTTCGACAGGTTGAAATTGGAGGATCCGGTGGCAATAAGCGATATCGGAACGGTTAAGATGGTCAGGGCTTTTGCCAAAAGCATCCATGCTCCTCTGGCAGTGCTGGATAAAAGAAGACCCTCGCCCAATCATGCGGAGATATTGAACATAATCGGTGAGGTTAAGGATAAGAACGCTATAATCCGGGATGATATGGTCGACACCGGCGGGACCCTGGCTGAGGCAGCTGTGGCATTGGCCAAAAAAGGCGCTAAGAGAATCTTCGCCTTCTGCACCCACCCGGTTCTGTCCGGAGAGGCAATAAAAAGAATAGAGGAATCTCCCATCGAGAAGATAGTGGTGGCCGATACGATCTCAACCCAGGATAAAAATCTTTCCTCAAAATTTGAAATCGTTTCAGTTTCGGATATATTCGGGGAGGCGATTTTACGTATACATAAAGAAGAGTCAATATCCATTTTATTCAATTGAAAAAGGTGAGTGAGAGATGAAAGAGATGACCCTTAAGGTAAAAAGTAGAAAAGAGACGGGAACCTCCGGTTCCAAAAAGTTAAGAAAGGAAGGTAAAATCCCCGGGGTATTTTACGGGGCTGGAGAGAAGAGCGTTCTTCTGGAGCTTGACGAGAGAAGCTTTTTGTCCATTATGCGCTCCGGTCTGGGGGAAAACGTGATCATAGATTTGAACATCGATGGTGACGAAAAGAATAGTAAAAAGGTACTGATCAAGGAGATCCAGCATGATCCGGTTTGGGGGAATATTCTACACGTTGATTTTCAGCACATCTCAATGGAGAAAAAGATCAGGGTCAACATCCCGATACATCTGGTCGGGACAGCGGAGGGCGTGACCGATGGTGGAATACTTCAGCACGCTACCAGGGAGCTGGAGATCGAATGTCTGCCTCTGGACATTCCCGAGAAGGTGGAGGTGAATGTGAGTGATCTGAAGATTGGAGACGTCATCCATGTTCGGGATCTGAAGCTGGAAAAAGTAACGGTTCTCTCTGATCCGGACATCTCGGTGGTATCGGTTGTTCCGCCAACGGTATTCAAAGAAGAGGTTAAGGTGGTTGAGGAGGAAGCTGAGCCCGAGGTGGTGGGCGAGGAGGCTGAGAAAGCCGAGGAAGCCAAGGAAGGAAAAGAGGAAAAGAAAGAAGAGACTAAAGGGGAAAAGAAGGAAGCTAAGCCTGAGAAAAAAGAGGTTAAGGGTACTCCTCCCAAGGGAGGTAAAAAGGAGGATAAAAAATAGAGCTTGCGTTGCAGTTTTTTGATTTTATATTTTAAGCTAAGAGCTGAAATTTGCTCTTAGCTTTTTTGTTTTAGTTATTTAATAATTGACTACTGAGTTAAAAAATTTGTATTATAAAAGTCTCATTATCTTTTTGGATAACAAAAAAATGAGTCTTTAATAAAGGAATTTCGATGAAGGGTCTTATCTTAGCTGGTGGATTGGGAACCAGGCTTTTTCCTCTGACCAAGATCACCAACAAGCATCTTCTGCCGGTTTATGACCGTCCGATGATTTTCTATCCCTTGCAAACTTTAATCAACGCAGGCATTAAGGACATCATGGTAGTAACCGGAGGAAACAACGCCGGTGATTTTTTAAGACTGTTGGGCAACGGAAAGGAATTCGGATTGAAACATCTCAATTACACTTACCAGGAAAGGGAGGGGGGAATTGCCGAGGCTCTGGGCTTGGCTGAACATTTTGCCGAGGGGGAGAGGGTGGTGGTAATCTTGGGAGATAATATCATCGAGTGGAACATAGTTGAGGCGGTCAAGGAATTCAAGCGTCAGAGATCAGGCGCTAAGATAATGATTAAAACGGTGAAAAATCCAAAAGATTACGGTGTGGCTGAGCTTAAGGGTAATAAAATAGTAAAGATTGTCGAAAAACCCCAAAAGCCCAAATCCAATTATGCGGTTCTGGGCATATATATGTATGACAACCAGGTCTTCGATATAATAAAAACTCTAAAGCCTTCTAAAAGAGGGGAGCTGGAGATAACCGACGTTAACAACGCCTATATAAAAAGGGGTGATTTGACCTATTCGGTTCTAAAGGGATACTGGGCTGATGCCGGGGCATCCATAGATGCTCTCCTGGAGGCTAACAAGTTCGTTGCCAGGCATGGCGCTAACAAAAAAATATAAAAAGGAAATCTTATGATCGAGGGAGTCAAACAGAAAAATCTCCGGGTTATTCCGGATGAGAGAGGACGCTTAATGGAGGTGCTTCGTTCGGACGATGAACTTTTTTTAAAGTTCGGGCAAGTCTACATCACCACCGCATATCCGGGGGTGGTGAAGGGATGGCACTATCACAAAAACCAGGTGGACAACTTCTCCGTGGTCAGAGGGATGATAAAGCTGGTCCTGTACGATCCCCGAGAGGATTCTCCTACCAAGGGGGAGGTCAACGAATTCTTCCTGGGTGAACACAATCCCCAGCTTGTACAGATACCCAAGCTGGTCTACCATGGCTTCAAGTGTATATCCGAGGAGGAGGCGATCTGCTTAAATATCCCCACCCAGGTTTATAACTACGAGAAACCGGACGAATACCGGGTTGATCCTCACCAGGGCGGGATTCCCTACGACTGGTCAAGAAAGGACGGGTAAATGAAGGTTCTGGTAACCGGAGGAGCGGGTTTCATCGGCTCCAATTTCATAAGATACATAATAAAAAAACACCCAACCTACAAGATTATCAACCTGGATAAACTCACCTATGCGGGGAATCTGGAGAATTTAGCTGATGTTGAACAAAACAAATCATATAGATTCGTGAAAGGGGATATCTGTGACCAGAAGCTGGTTGACCAGGTAGTTGAGGAGGGGATTGACGCTATTGTGAACTTCGCTGCTGAAAGCCACGTTGACCGCAGCCTTTATGATCCAAAAACCTTTATGCAGACGAATGTTTTAGGAACTCAAACTCTTATGGAATCCGGTTTGAAACACAGGATAAAAAAATACATTCAGATCTCAACTGATGAGGTCTATGGAAGCCTAAAAGAGGGTGATGATCCATTTACAGAAAAAAGTTCCATCTTGAGCAATTCACCCTATTCTGCAAGCAAAGCCTCCGCTGACCTTCTGGTCAGAGCTTATCAGAAGACCTTCGACCTTCCAGCGGTAATCACCCGCTGCTGCAACAACTACGGACCCCACCAGTTTCCGGAAAAGTTGATTCCCCTTTTCATCACCAATGCGATGGAGGATAAAAGTTTGCCCATATACGGGGATGGGCTTTATATCCGGGACTGGATTTACGTTGAGGATCACTGCAGGGCAATTGATTTAATTTTGCACAAGGGAAAGGTGGGGGAGATCTACAATATCTCCAGCAATGTGGAGAAGACCAATCTGGAGATAACCCGAATGATTCTGGCTTATCTGAAAAAACCTTCCTCCCTGATAAAACATGTGAAGGATCGACCAGCACATGATCGAAGATATGCCTTGAAAGCTGAGAAAATTAGGAAAGATCTGGGTTGGGAGCCGGAGGTCTCATTTGAACAGGGGATTAGTTTGACCATCGACTGGTACATCAAAAACAAAGGGTGGTGGGAGAAGGTTAAGTCCGGAGAGTATTTGGAGTATTACCAGAAGCATTATATCAAAAGAGAAAATTCTTAAGTTTTAATTGAAGATGAGGTCAAGGGTGAGGGCACCCTTGACCAACAGATGATCCATATGGATTGCACCAGAAAGATATAGCAACAACAAGTTGTTGCGCTCCATTCATGGAATTGCATAGCGGCGGGCTTTGCGAAGCATCCTTAGGACATACCCGCCGATTTGGTTTTTTGGGGTGAGAATTCTTGCATATTTAGAGATGACAGCTATATATTATTGTAGGGACAGGTTTTTGAAACCTGTCCAGGGCAGACCTTAAGGTCTGCCCCTACAGGAGTAAATGATGAAAAAGGTTTTCATAACCGGTGCTAATGGGCTTTTGGGGCAGAAGTTGGTTTCTGTTTTTTCCTCTGAAAATAAAATCTTAGCCTCGGATCTTCAGCCTGAGTTTTTTCCCCCTGAGCCAAAGGCAAAAGAAGGCGTTTTCGAATATCGAAAAATAGATATTATCGATAAGAGGAATCTGAAAAATGTTATTTCTTACTTTAATCCAGAGGTAATAGTAAACTCAGCTGCATATACTGATGTGGATGGATGCGAAACCGAAAAAGATAAAGCCTGGATGGTCAATGTCGAAGGGGTGAAAAACTTGGTCGATTTGTGCAAAAAGAAAAAGATAAAGCTGGTTCATCTCTCAACAGATTATCTTTTCGATGGGAGAAATGGTCCCTATTCTGAGGATGAACCTCCCAATCCTTTGGGATATTATGGGCTGACCAAGCTTGAAAGCGAAAAGATCATAAAAAAAAACTTAGATGATTATATCATCGTCAGAACCAATGTTCTTTACGGAAATGGAGTAAGGATTAATAACTTCGTATTATGGGTAATAGAAAAATTGAAAAAGGGCGAGAATATAAAAATTATCACTGACGAGTTCAATAATCCCACTCTGGCAGATAATTTAGCTGAAGCGATATCGGAATTAGTTAAAAAGGATTTCAAGGGGATAATAAATGTTGCTGGCTCCGAATATTTTTCAAGATATGATTTTGCACAAAGAATTGCCTTAACATTCAATCTGGATAAAAAGAGAATAACTCAGATTACGGCAAAGGAATTAAAGCGCAAAGCACCCCGACCTTCTAAGGGGGGATTGAAAATAGATTTTGCAAAAAAAATCCTTTCCACCAGGATTCTGGGTGTGGATGAGGGGCTGGAATATATGAAAAGCAATCTAAAACTCTGAGTTGTTCCACCAATTTAGGTTAGTTCCCCCTTTTAAGTAAACCTGAAAGTCTATACTCCGATTTTAGCTTTTCTGAAAAGTGTGCAATTTTTTTCACATTTCTCTTAAGATTTCCCTCTTTAAGTCGATTAGGAGAATGAAGAAGGATTTTAGGGTGAAAATGGATTTCACCCAAGAGTATTTTAATTTCGTTAGGGATGAAATTGAGAATACTTTTTGCCAATAAGTTCTTCCATCCAGATAGCGGTTCAGAGACTTTATCTTTTGAGATAATGGAGAATTTACAGAGGATGGGACATGAGGTTATTCCTTTTTCAATGAAACATCCTTCAAACCTGCCCACCCCTTATTCTAAGTATTTTGTAACTGAAGTGAATTACCAGGATCAAACTGGTTCTTTGGTGAGGAAGCTTAAGATTGCTAAAAGCTTAGTTTATTCCTGGGAGGCGAAAAGGAAGATGAAAATGCTTCTGGAGGACTGTCATCCACAAATTGCTCATTTTCAGGACACCTCCCGTCATATCTCGCCATCTGTATTAACGGCTTTGGGGAAAAAGGGTATTCCTGTAGTAATGACTTTAAACGATCCTACCATGTTCTTCCCCAACCATGCCTTTTCAAGAGACGATTCTGTAAGCGAGGAAGCTAAAGGCAAAAGTTTTTATCAGGCGGTCAAACACAGATGCATTCATAATCCATTGATCTTTAGCATGCTTGGTGCTATGGAGAGATATATGCCTAAATGGGGGGGGGTGGATTTTAAATCGGTTGCCCTTTTCATAACCTCAAGCCAGTTCACCAAAAGCAAAATGGTCGAGTATGGAATTCCAGAGGATAAAATAATCGTTCTTCCGAATTGTATTGATTTATCCTTAAATCATCCCACTGCTCAGGAAGATGATTATATCTTATTTTGGGGGAGACTAACTGAGGTAGGTGGGATTTCGACTTTGGTTGAAGCCATTAAAAAAGTTCCCAGGATAAAGTTGGTGATTTGGGGGGGAGGGGAGTTAAAGGAGAAAATTCTGGAGATCCGGAGGATGGAGAAGTTAGACAACATATACCTGGCTGGACCAGAAGAGAATAATACATTAGAAGAATTGGTGCGGGGGTCAAGATTCACCATTTTCCCAGCCATATGTTATAACGACTGTCCCATGTTTTTGCTAAAGTCTTTGGCTTTTGCCAAGCCGGTGGTTGCTTCTAATACCGGGAGTATTCCAGAGTATGTGGATGATGGCATCGACGGGCTTCTTTTTGAACCAGGCAATCCTGCTGATCTGGCTGAAAAAATCACCTATCTTTATCGGAAACCTGTTTTGGCAAAAAAGATGGGAGTAGCGGGCCGCTTGAAAATAGAGAATAAATTTTCTTCAGGTAGTTAT
>SMTZ1_10004375_pt1 | contig 14544 bp, 10 predicted proteins | sample DeeMarSWOR136_30_FD_25667 | JGI IMG/M metagenome (IMG submission 25667) | reverse complement strand
AAAACTATTGAAAATCAGCTTGCCCCAATGGCGGCATTTATGACTATAGAGCAGCTAAATGAACAGAAAAAGAAAATTCTCGAGCAGTACAAAACAACCCCGGCCAAACAGGAATTTCTTCAATCCTGGCTTACAGAGGAAGTATTATACCGCCAGGCTTTGGAGGAAAGATTATCCGAGCAGCCGGAGGTTAAGAGTGTTATCGAAGACATTGTTCGGGGTGCTTTGAGTCAACAACTGATGAACAAAGAGCTTGCAGATAAAATCAATATCACAGAATCCGACCTTCAGACATATTATCAGGCAAACAAGGACAAGTATGTTATGTTGAATCCGCTAAAGCAAGCATAAGCCATATTCTTGTAAAAGACCAGCAACAAGCCGAAGATATTATAGAGCGTTTGAATAAAGAAGAAGACTTTGAAAAGCAGGCTAAAGAGTTTTCAATTGAGCAGGAGACCAAAGATAACGGTGGGAAAATTGAAATTGATATCAGCAGGGGCTCTTATATTCCGGTCATTGGTGAATACAAAGAGCTTAATGATAAAATTTTTGTAGCCGATGCAGGAGAAGTTTTGGCCGAACCGTTCAAAACGGATAAAGGATGGCAGGTCGTAAAAGTTCGAGAGAAGTACCCGGAAAGACAGAAAAGTTTTGATGAGGTCAGACAACAGGTGATAACAGCTTTATTGAGTCAGAAACGAAGGGATGTTCAGGCGGATTTGATAGAAAAAATGATGGATAAATATAATGTTATCGTCCATACCTCTGTGCTTGAAGGAGTTGAGGAAACAGCAACCGGAGATAAGGCGAAATAGTTACTTTCAAATAAATGGCAGAGAAATTATATAAAACTCGGTTTGTTTTTTATGTGTTGCTAAGCTGCGTGGTTGCTTTTGCGTTCGAGGGTTGTGAAAAAGCAACAGATGACAAAGGACAGACAACAGTATTCGAGATTGATAAAGACTATCAGCGTGGCCCATTAACAGCTCATGTCCGGGTGGATAAGGCCAAAGCTACTATTGCTGAGACGATACTTTTAGAACTTGAGGCTGCTGTTGGGCCGGATTTCAAGGTCAATATGCCTAAAGTTGACAAAGTTCTTGAAAACTTCGGTATTGTTGACTGGGACAATTTAGGTGACAAGCTCGATGAAAATAACAATGTGGTCAGCAGATACAGGTATCGACTTGAACCTTTTCTTTCAGGCAACTTTGCAATACCAGCCTTTACATTTGAATTCTTTGATGTCAACGGTCCTGAAGATAAAAAGCATGAGCTTACAACCGAGCCAATCGATATCGAGGTTACTTCTCTTCTGGGCGAGCAGAGGGCAAAATTAAAGATAGCTGACATTGAAGGTGTCGTCGAGATGCCTGCAAAACCTTCTTATTGGTGGGTTTGGGTGCTTTGTGTAGCCATCGCTGCTGCCATCATTGTTGGTTTGTGGTTCTATTTACGGCGCAGGCGTGCAGAGGAACTGGTAAGGATATTCAAACCCGCCCATGAAATCGCATATGAGCGTCTGCGGGCCTTGGTCGGACAGGATTTGATAAAGGCAGGCAAAATCAAGCAATTTTACGAATGTATAAGCGATATTCTCAGGCGCTATATTGAACACAGGTTTAACCTGAGAGCTCCTGAAAGAACCACAGAAGAATTTTTGACCGAGCTTTCATCTGCCAATGTACTTGCTCAATCTGACCAGGACCGATTGGGAGAATTTTTGACACATTGCGATTTAGTAAAATTTGCAAAGCATAAACCGTCAACCGAGCAAATACAAAAGACTTTTGACCTGGTTAAAGATTTTATAGAAACAACCAAATCCGACGAAAAGAAAGTTGACGTGACGGGGACTAATCTACAACAAAGCGTTGAAGTGATAGGTTTGTAAATGGAACTGTATTCGCCGTGGGTGTTATTAATATTTTTACTTTTGCCGGTTTTGGCATATCTGAAACTGCGCAGGCGTTCTTCTGCGTCGGTAAGATTTCCAAGTCTAAAGGATATACGGCATTGCCCTGTCTCTTTGAGGAAGAGACTTAGACCACTACTAAATGTAGCAAGATTTGCCTGTATAGCACTTTTAATAATGGCGATAGCCCGGCCGAGGAAAGGTACAGTGCTCTCGGAAATCTCCACAGAAGGTGTGGCCATAGAAGTTGTGGCTGACCGTTCCGGTAGTATGCAGGCGGAGATGGATTATTTTGGCGAGAAACTGAATCGTTTTGGGGCGGTTAAAAGAGTTTTTGCCGATTTTATTACCGGTAATAAGAAAGGCTTAACCGGTAGAAGTGGTGACCTTATAGGCCTGATTACCTTTGCTCGATTTGCCGATACGACCTGCCCTTTGGTGCTCAGCCACAATGTTCTACTTGAATTTTTGAAAAAAACAGAGATTGTCAGGCTCCGCAGCGAAGATGGCACTGCCATTGGTGACGCAATTGCTTTGGCGGCAGCTCGGTTAAAAAAGGCCGAAGAAGAAATACAGCAGCGAAAAGCCAGACTTATCGAATCTGGTGAACAAAACGTGGACGAGCAGGACAGCGGCTTCAATATCAAGAGCAAGGTTATTATCCTGCTTACTGATGGTATTAACAATGCTGGTAAGTATGATCCTCTTCAGGCTGCCGAGTTGGCCAAACAATGGGGGATAAAAATCTATTCAATCGGTATCGGTTCTGCGCAAGCCTATACGACCATTCAAACACCCTTGGGAACATATAAGATGCCGACCAGACAGAATCTTGATGAAGACCTGCTCAAGGCAATCGCGGAAATAACCGGCGGATTTTACGGCCGGGCTGATGATGCCGAAACCCTTGTTGAGATTGTCGAAAAAATAAACAAGCTGGAAAAAACTGAGGTCAAATCTATCCAGTATGCTCAATATTCGGAGCGTTTCGGACCATGGACTTTAGGAGCACTGTTGATGCTGGTTTTGGAAATACTGGGTAGATGCACAGTATTTCGCAAGATTCCTTAAAAAATACAACAGGATATCTATGGACTTAGGTAATGACAGGGCGTTATGGTTGTTATTCGTAGTACCGGCAATCCTGGTACCGGCTTATATTTGGTGTTTTTGGCGAAAGGCCCAGGCACTTAAGGTGCTGGCAAGCACTGATATGTTGAAAAAGATTAATATCTCCGTGAGTTTGAAGAAGCAGATATTTAAGGCCTTTTTGTTAATTTCGGCATTTGTCATTATTGTAATAGCATTAACGCAGCCTAGGTGGAACCCACAAGCGCAAAAGATAAAACGCAGAGGCAGGGATGTTTGCATATTACTGGATACTTCTCGGTCAATGCTGGCAGAAGATATTAGGCCGAGCAGGCTTGAACGTTCGAAGATAGCTATACGAGACCTGATGGAAACTTTACAGGGTGATAGAATAGCGATTGTAACTTTTGCCGGCAATGCGACTGTAAAATGTCCTTTAACTCAGGATTATGCTTTTGTACGGATGGTGCTGGCGGATATATCGACCGAGAGCACCAGCAGAGGTGGTACAATGATTGGCGATGCCATTCGCAAGGCTACGGAAGATGTGTTTGACAGGCAAAGCCGCGAGTATAAGGATGTTATTTTGATTACCGATGGTGAAGACCATGACAGTTTTCCTGTCCAGGCCGCTGAAAAAGCAGCTAAGGAAGGGATAAGAATTATTGCAATCGGACTTGGAGATGAGAATCAGGGTTCACGAATTCCCATCACAAGCCCGAGTGGCGACAAAACTTTTATGAAATATAAGGGACAAGAGGTATGGTCTAAGCTTGACGCTGATACTTTACGCAAGGTAGTTTATGCTACTAATGGAGGGAAATATTTATCAGTAGAGCCAGGTACGACTTTGGATTTAGGGGAAATTTATGAAGGACTTATCGCCTCGGCCCAGAAACGTGAGCTTGAGTCGGCAACTATGATGAGATACGATGAGAGGTTCCAGATTTTTCTCGTTCTGGGATTAGCATTGATAGTTTGGGAGTACTTAACGAGTGAAAGTAAGAGAGTTTAAAACGACAGCGATAATATCATTGACTCTGGTAATTTCTCAGATGGCCCTGGCAAACTCTGCCGAGGATTCGGTTCGTAAAGGAAATGGGCTTTATGGTAAAGGGCATTTCAATGAGGCGCTCAAAGAATACGACCAGGCTCTTATTGACCGGCCGGAAGGTCAGGTGCCGAAATTCAATAAGGCCAATTGCTACTTTCAACTTGATGACCTTGCTAAGGCCATAGACCTTTACAATGAAGTAGCCGCCGATAGTAAAGATATGAAACTGGTTGCGAAGGCCAAATACAATCTTGGTAACAGTTATTTTCAACGAGGCTCCAAGCAGAAAGACTCGAATCTTCAAAAGGCTTTGGAAGACCTGCAAACGAGTATTGTTTGTTGGCGAAGCGCGTTGGAAATTAATCCTGAAAATGTAAATGCGGCAAGAAATATCGAGGTTGCCAGGCTGATTATTAAAGACATCATTGACCGGATTAACAAGCAAAAAGAGCAGCAACAGCAACAGGCAGCAAAACAAAAACAACTGCAGGAGCAACTCAAAGAGCTTGCCGAGAAACAAAAAGCCCTGGCCCAGAAAACCCAACAAACAAAGAAAGATGCCGACGAAGGTCAAATCAGTCGACAGGAAGCTGAGGATAATTATAAAACGCAGGCGCAGGAACAATCGCAACTTCAGGCTGAAACAAAGCAAGCGTTACAGCAAATCCAGCATCAAGATCCTAATAATCCTATGCAACAGCAGATGCAGGAAGCCGGCTCCGAACTTGAGCAAGCTGTGGATGCTCAAATGGATGCTGAAGCACAACTAAAGGCTTCGGATGGGGATACTGCAAAGGAATCTCAGGATAAGGCTGTCAAACATCTTGAAGATGCCTTAAAGAAATTATCTCAGGACAATCAGGAGCAGCAGGAAAAACAAGGACAAACGCAACAGCCTCAGGAATCCAATGAACAACAACAGCAACCGCAGCAGAAAGAACAAAAGGCAGCCGTCGCCCCGGATGCAACGGCACAGGAAATTTTAGACAAGGAACAACGAGAGAAAAAGCAAAGACAAATCCTGCAACGAGGTGGTTATCAGAAAGTGGAGAAAGACTGGTAAGATGAATTTTATTACAAAACACGTTTTTATCCTCTTAGTCTCCTTGGTGTTCTTGACAGGCAATGCCGAGGGTGCTGTAAGGGTATTAGCTCAGGTTGACACTTCGAAGGATATTTACGTCGGTGAAAATTTCGTTTACTACATAATTATAGATGGAGAAAATAAAGCAGGCCAGGTTGATATTGCACCCTTAGCGAAATACAATCCGCGCAGTGCCGGCAACAAAGATATATCTCAAACTTCAATAAGCTTCATAAATGGTAAAGCTACTCAAAACATCAAGAAACAGTATGTAATGAGCTACTTGTTAACCTACAACCAAGCTGGGAAAATATACCTTCCACCGGTAACGGTAACTCTTGATGGAAATAATTACCAAACTAATCCCTTGGAAGTCAGTATCCTAAAGCCTGGTACGACCGACCAGTTAGACCTGGAGGTTACTTTATCAGAGCAGCAATGTTACGTTGGTCAGCCGGTAGTTATGACAGTAAAATTTTACATCTCCGCAGATATTGGTGATTTTCAATTTAATATACCTGCCTTTACCAGTGGCGACTTTTATATTGAAGATCCTGACGAACTAAATCAGCAGGCAAGGGAGTATGACCTTGGTAACGGCATAATTGTTTACGTCAGCCAATACCGTACGGTTCATAATGGTAAAAAATCGATATTGCTGTCTTTCAGTAAGATATTGATTTCCAAGCGTTCCGGGAAAGTTGTGATTTCGCCTGCGTCAGTTTCTGCTGATATCGTAGTAGGCAGAGTACGCTCTCGAGACCGTTTTTTTGATGATAGTTTTTTTGACGGCTTTTTTAGTTCAAGGAAAGAATACAAACGGTTCATGGTAAACTCGCAGCCCTTGAACCTGACAGTGTTGCCTCTTCCGGAAGAAGGTAAACCCTCTGGGTTTTATGGTTTAGTAGGCCGATACACAATTTCAGCATCTGCCACACCAACGAGGGTCAATGTTGGAGACCCTATTACCCTTACAATCAAAATCGGTGGTGGCAAGTATTTAAAACCTGTTGAGTGGCCTGCCTTGGAGCAAATCTCCGAGTTGGCTGATAACTTTAAAATCCCATCTGAGAAAGCGTCACCAACAATTAAAAATGGCTACAAAATTTTTACACAGACAGTACGTGCAGGCAATGACGAAGTTTCTGAAATACCATCAATACCACTTGCTTATTTTGATGTGGATAAGGGCAAGTATGAAGTAGTGGAAACCGAGCCAATAAAGCTCGAGGTTTCTCCTACAAAAATACTAACCAATGCGGATTTGGAAGGCCGTGACTTTGATTTAACGCCGGTAAATAGCGAAGTGGAGGCGATAAAGAAGGGACTTTCAGCCAATTATGGAGATATCGATGCTTTAACAAATCAAAGATTCTCACCATTAGCCACTGCGATAAGCCCCGGTTATTTGGTGATATGGGCAGGACCTATGGCAATGCTCGTATTAAGTGCCCTGATTAAATTCTTTACTCATACAACTCCTGAGAAGATTGTAGCCAAGCGCAAACGAACAGCCGCCGCTCATGCTATTAGTCAGCTAAAGCAAATTGCTTCTGTTGGAGAAGAAAAGCGGCACGAATTGCTCTCTTCGGTGCTGAAAGAGTATTTGGGAGAGCGCTTTGACAGAATTGCAGGGTCACTTACTTCCAATGATTGTTTTGGGATTATCGCCGAAGCGATAAAAGACTCTGAAATTGCCAATAGATATAAGGAAATCATAGCTAACTGTGAAGCAGCAAGATATGCATCCACAGAAAATAATATTGATACTGTACAGGTAGCGGAAGTGATAAAGCTTATTCGTGATATTGACAAGAAATCCAAGAAATGATCATGAACAAAAGAATTTTACTAACTTGCTTGTTCTTGTTAACCACGACGGCTCTGTCAGAAGCCAACCTGCCCGATGACCAAATATATTCGCTCTATAGTCAAGCGAATCAACACTTCAGACAAGGCAATGCGGCTAAGGATTCGGAAGAAGCCGAAAGACATTACGAAAAGGCAATACTTAGCTTCGAAAGAATCATAGATGAAGGTGGGATTGAAAACGTTAAGTTGTACTATAATCTTGCAAATGCTTATTTTCTTCGTGGGCAGCTTGGCAGAGCAATACTCAATTATCGTCGGGCGGAAAATCTTGATGATTCTGACGAAAATGTTCAAAAGAATCTGACCTTCGCTCGCAGCAAAAGGATAGATAAGATTGCGACGAAGACAGAAAAACGTATTCTGCAAACCCTGTTTTTCTGGCATTATGATGTTTCTGTTAAAACGAAATTTTTGCTTACGTGCATCTTTTGGGCAATTTTATGCATATGTATTACCGGTATACTCTGGTTTGGTCGCAGTACGACGTGGATAGTGCCGGCAATAATCTGTGGTATTTTAACACTTTGCTTCCTGGTGTCGGTGGTGGTTGAATATAGAACACGAGTAAACAAGGTGTGCGGCGTGATAATGGCTAAGGAGGTTGCGGCTCATCAAGGCGATGGAGTAAATTACCCTCTTAGTTTCAAAGAACCGCTCCATGAGGGGACAGAATTTGATTTAATCGAAAACAGGCCGGGATGGCTTCATATAAGACTGTCCGATGGTAGCGATGGTTGGATAATCGAAGACAGCGCTGAGTTGATTTAGCACGACATATTTTTAGGTTGGATTTAATTCCATCATAGCTCTGGCACAAAGGACGGCAGGCTTGAGCCCTAAATCCAAACGATTGACAAATCGAAGCGTTGTCTATATGTCTCGAAATCACGTAAACTTGAGATCAAATTGCTGTTCTGATGGTCTTAATTTCAGTAAATTACACACGAATTGAGTGTCTTAAGATTTGTTGCTAAGAAAGTACGTTTCCAAAACTATAGAAACAACAGTTTGGAGGACCTGCATTGGAGGAGTATACGACCCAAGTCGTGCAGTTTTTCGCGGGATCAAAACGGGATCATTTTAAAGCCAAAGAGAGAGAATCCTGAGTAAAATTGAGTAAATCCGACAATAATTTAAGTGGTTCCCAGATAGAGGCTTAAGTCGTATTTTACTGTACTATAAGAGGTTATGAAAAACGGCATGACGGAGATTCGAATCCCCCCGCCTCCGGTCTTCGCTCGCCGCTTTAGTGGGACGAAACTTGCCTCGGCGTAGCAGTTTTAATTGCGAAGCCGGGCTTTTCTACTATTTCTGACTGCGGCGAACTACGCCTGAGCAGGCCATTATTTACAAAAGTGTATCACAATGAGTATCAAATCACACAATTGCAATAACCGATAGCGCTTTCCATATTCAAAGCTTTGAAGGTTTGGTATTCCTCCATACATAAACTGATATGTAACTTGGGTTGGAATTCTCTGATCGTATCAATGAGGTGTCTGTAAACTTCGATTCGTAGTTTGAAAGTGAAGCGAACACGGCCATCGTTACATTTTGTTTTTTCGAGCCGGCTCGAGATTGGGTTTCTCTTGCCTAACTTTCGTTCGGTAAGTTTGAGTGTTGCGGAGTAACTGCAAATCTGGCCGAGCGTAACGCGCTCGAGCGGTACAGACATTAAAAGATTATCTATGAAACTGGCGTATATTTTTTGCCGACCTTCGACAGGAATAATCGGCATAATCACTTCATCGCTTAATCTAAGTGCACTTTTATGAATGCCAAATACCAATGTTTTTTTACCTTTGTAATGCAGTTCCAAAGGAATCGAACTACTAAGCTCAAAACGATTGTGGGAGATATCAAATCTTTCTATTATCTTGGCTTGGGGGTATATTTTACAAATAGCGCGTACAAAATCATGCTGCTGTATGGTCTGAAAGCTGCCCTTGGTTAATACGATTCTATCAGGATTGAAATGAGGGGCGGATTTTGGTTGATAGTTTAAATATGAGTTTTCCGTTGGAAAAAGGCCGGTCATAATTGGGTTTTTTATGCTCTAAACCTTTATTGTCAAGATAATATGTCGGCCGTTCTCTTAAATTGGTTATATTATTAGTTTTTCTCAAACCCCAATTTGAGGAGAACGACCATGGGAAAAAGATTATCTAAAAAGGCAAATTGGTTCAAGGAAAATATTGTTACAGATGAAGATGAGCTTTATATTGGAGTTGATGTTCATAAAGAGCAATATCATATAGCGAAATGGCATAACGGTCATATCGGCTGTGTGTACTCAATATTGTCGGATATATACAAAAAAATAGCAGCTTGGAGTTGATTATTATAAGACGTTAAACAGATACTGCCCGTAAAACCCACTTATCAGTACTGATAACCGCAAAAAAAAAGACAAAAAACTTTTTTTTCTTGCTCTTTTGCTCAGTTTCTTATATAATTGATTTTCTGTGTGGTGGCTTTTGGGTTCTATTAAGGCGCAAATTCCCAAGCCTCTTTGATATTTTTTGAGTGCTTGTGTGCTATGCAGTGATGGTGTTCTGCTTTTATAGGGTAGCCTTATATGGTTTGTTCCACACTTTGCTTTAAGTATGGATTGTTACTAATTCGCGAATTTAAGGAGATTTATTATGAGTAGTGTAAAAACAATGGTATGCTTTGTTCTTGTTTTTCTTTTGGTGTCAGTGGCCTGCTTTGCAGAGGATGGTTTAGAGCAAAAGACCAGAGACGCCGAGAAAATTGAGCAAATGCGTGAGGAGGCCGAAAGGGCTAAACGGGAAGCTTACGAAAAAGCTAAAGCTAAGCTTCAGGAAGAAATTACGGAAGTTGATTTACCCGAAGACACAACCCAGCGCATAAACGTAAAGGAAATAAGCATCAGTGGCAACAGTCTGATACCAACTGACGAATTGCTGGAGGGCATGCCTTTGATTTATAACGCTTCGGCCGAACCACTGCAGCAGGCTGAGAGTGAGTACCTTTACGATTTTAGGGTTCTACATGATATCATTTTAGAACCCGGCCGGTCTCGTGAGGTTTCCACAAGGACCATCCAGGGTTTTACGCAGTATCTGCTCTCGGTTTACCAGGATGAGAATTTTGCAGGTATATATGTTTACGTTCCCTCAGAAGCGATAAAAGAAGGCCGGGAATTAATGAACGAGGTTCTACCGATAAAGGTCCTGGAGGCGCCGGTCAGTGATACTACCACAACTTATTACAATCCCGAAAATGAGATAGTTGAAAAAGGCTATCTCTGCAGCTCTGCCGTTAGTGACTGGTCACCTATAAAGGTCGGTCAGGTGGTAAATCAAAAAGAGCTGGATGATTTTGTCAACCTGCTTAATCTAAACCCCGACCGGTACGTTTCTGCGATAGTATCGAAAGGGACCGAACCGAATTCCATCGCTCTGGGATATAATATCTACGAAGCAAATCCCTGGCATTGGTTCATTCAGGCGGATAACTCCGGCACCAAACAACGGCAATGGGACCCGAGAATCGGCGTCATCAATACCAACCTCTTAGGAATAGACGACACATTCAACGTAATTTATCAGGCTCCGTGGGATTCGACCCTGCAGGAGAATTACGGATTGTACGGCAGCTACGATTTTCCGCTGTTTAGCCCCCGGCTGCGTCTTAACCTTTACGGCGGTCACAGCGAATTCGATATCAGCGCCGCATCAGGTCCATTCGACTTTCTGGGTAGAGGTACGTTCTACGGCGGAATAGCGCGTTACAACCTCTTCCAGACCGACGGCTGGTTCTTTGATGTCAAAGGCTCTATCGAGCATACCAGGAGCAAGGTTACCCCTTCGATATTCCCCGAGTTTTTGGGAACCGACATCAAGTTCTGGCTGTGGGGAGCCGGGATTGACCTGCACCGCTCGGATGATATTTCGCAAACCGCTCTTTCATTGAACCGTTTCGAGAGCATGGGCGGCGGATCCAGTGAGGAAGAGTTCAATCTGGCACGAACAAATTCCGAACCTGATTTTTCCATTTACAGTTTTTCCGCCAATCACAGCCAATACCTGGATATGAATAAGGTCGAACGGCTTAGCGGCTCTTTCCGCTGGATAGGCTCGGATGAAAGACTGGTCCCGGCAAAGATGAGCGCCTTCGGCGGTATGTACACCATCAGAGGTTACGACGAGTATGAATTTATTGCCGATGGCGGCCTACTCGCATCCGGGCAATATGAGTTTGACCTGGTGAAATACGAGGAGTCTAAAACCGCCGGCAGCTACGATACGGAACAAGCCGAACAGGAAAAACCTTTCCTCAGAAAGCTGGCTCCGCTGGTTTTTGTTGACTATGGAAGAGCCAAAATCAGACACCCCGACGGAACAGAAAAGGACAACGAAGATTTCTTCTCGGCAGGTGTAGGAGCGCTTCTTGAGCTGGGGGATAATTTCAGTGGGGCTGTGTATTACGGCTATCCGCTCAAGCACACCGATTATACGCGGACAGGTAAAGGACGGTTGAGCGTTGGCCTTATGATGAGATGGTAATAATAGTAGATTTTACCCGACGGCGTAGTCGGTAAGAGGGTGGTATATAGAGCGTATAGATGGACCTACAATGTACAATCGTTAATTTAATTTAAGTAAGGGGAACAAATGATGGAAAAAGTAAGAACAATTTCAAAAATGTATTATCTAAGAAAAATCTTAGCCTGCTTATTCGTGTGCTATATGCTTTTCGGCATACCAGTGCAGGTCGCCCTGGGCGTCGTACCGCCACCTGATACCGCCCTTCCATCTGGCGGTGCGGTTCCGCCTGGTGGTTACGGCTCCGCCAGTTTTAACTACGACTATCCCAATAATAATCTGGACATTGTCGAACTTGCGCCACGGACTGTCATCAATTGGGAAAATTTTGACATCGGTAGCCTGTCAACGGTTAACTTCAATGACGCAGCAGACTTTGCTGTACTAAACAGAGTTACAGGCGGTATCGAAACTGGTATTTACGGTAAACTGTTTGCCAATGGCACCATTTTTGTCGTTAACACTCGCGGCATTGTCTTTGGACCTGATTCTTACATTCAGGCCCGCAACTTTGTTGCGTCCGGCATCGACATCCGAAACGACAACTTCATGAATAGTATTTATCAATTTGAGAGATTTGATCCAACCGAAGAAAATCCTAACAGCAACCTGATTGGTAATGTGACAAATGGGGGAATAGATCCAGTTAAAGGAATCAACGCCGAGATTGTGGCTCTTATTGGCCAAAATGTTACTAACAAAGGTGTCATAAGAACAGCGCCGGGCGGGGCTGTAATAATGGCAGCCGGTGAAACCGTTACGCTTAGCGAGATTGGCAGCAATGTCGTTGTTGAGGTTACTATGGATGACCCGCCCCACCCGGACCAGTACGTAGTCGATAACGGCGGAGATGTAGGCGGAGTTCCGGGCACGGGGCCAGGTACAATCGATGCACCAGGCGGGAAGGTAATTCTCGCTGCCGGCGATATCTTTTCAGTGGCCATTTCAGGCATCGACAGCTTAGCAGCCACTGCACACGGAGATATCACGCTTAATACGGGTAGCGTCGGAGATTTTAGCGCGGAAAATATTACGCTTACGGCCGACTTTGACGTTTCCGGCGCAGGCAATGTTGACATAAATACCGGAGTTAACCTAACCGGAGGCGATTTTACGTCCGGAGGAGTGGACTTCGACAATACCGGCGGGGTCATAACTACTAATGGTGGTAAAGCTGATATCCAGAATACCGGTGCTGTCACAGTTGGTGCGGCTATAGACGCCGGTATAGGAGATGTTGACATTGATGGTGGTGATTCCGGAGTTGCAACCAGCATTACCGGCGGGGGAAAGATTACCAGTTCCGGCACGATTAACTTAGAGGCAAGTGGAAGCATTGGAGGAGAAGGTGCAGCTATTAATACCGCTTCTACCGGTACGATTAATGCCAGCAGCACCGTCGCAGGTGATATTTATATTGATAACGACGGAGCCGTTACCATGGGAACGGTCAAGACTAATGCTTCCGATATCGTTATAAATAACACAGGCGAACTGACTATAGATTCTCTCGAGGCCGGTGGAGAAGGTAACGTTAGCCTGACGACAATAACATCCGGAAATATACTGGTAGACGACGTGAAGGCTATAGGCGACCAGATAACCATCAACTCAGCAGGAGCGATTTTAGAAAACGGAAGTGACCCCGATGCCGATCTTACTGCTGATACTCTTGACTTGACCGCCAATGATGGTATAAGTGCAGTGCCACTGATGTGGTCTATCGAAACTGCCGCCAATACAATAACCGCCAGAACCATCGATACGAATAAGAATAACGCTCATATATGGCTATCAAACAACAATGATTCGCCCACATCGTTGATAGCTTCCACCGTCGGTCCAGGTTCAACGGTAGTATTTGAACAGACAGGTGTCGGTGAACTTACCTTAATGGATGTATCGACTACTGATGGTAGCATATATATCACTGCCGAAGAAAGTGATATTGTGGCAACACAGGTTAACGCGGGCGGAGCACGTAATGTAGAGTTAACGACAACAACATCCGGAAATGTACTGGTAGACGACGTGAAGGCTTTAGGTAACACGATAACGATCAACTCAGCCGGAGCGATTAAAGGCTTCAGTGTCCCGACGATCTTCGATCCCCATCTTACTGCCGATACTCTGGACTTGACCGCTAATGATGGTATCGGTTGGCCAGCCTCGGATTATATCCAAACTGCCGCTAATACAATAATCGCCAGGACAGACGATGATACCAAGACGTCCGCTCATATACGTCTAATTAACGACAATAGTGCACCTACGTCTTTGATAGCTTCCACCGTCGGTACAGATTCATGGGTAAGATTTTCTCAGAGGGGCGGCGGGGAACTTACTTTAACGGACGTATCGACTGTTAATGGCAGCATAGTTATCGAAGCCAAAGAAGGTGATATTGTGGCAAAACTGGTTAATGCGGGCGGGCAATTTGGTGACGTTTATCTGGATACCTACTATGATTCCGGTGATGTAAAGGTAGACGACGTGAAGGCTTTAGGCGACCAGATAATCATTAACTCAGCTGGGGCGATTAGTGAATACGGAGACGACCCCGAAGCCGACCTTACTGCTGCGATGTTATCGTTGACTGCGAAGACCGGCATAACCGGCCAGTCACCGATTGAGACTGAGGCGACTTCGATAGCGGCTGATACGACCGGTGGTAATATAGACATTTCCAATGAGAATACCGCAGAGACGACTGCGACATCGTTAACCACAGGTACGGGCAATATTGATTTCTACCAGCACGGCGGTGGCAGTTTACAGGTTGACCTGGCCACCACGGAATCCGGCTATATAGATGTAGAGGTTGCTGATGGAGGCAATCTGACAGCTATTTCAGTTGAAGCTGGTGGTGATGGTGATGTTTACCTGACCACCACGGCCGGCGGCGTTCCTAATGGTGGAGATGACGGTAATAGCGGTGATAGTGATGTGTTTGTGG
>SMTZ1_10018896_pt1 | contig 14545 bp, 13 predicted proteins | sample DeeMarSWOR136_30_FD_25667 | JGI IMG/M metagenome (IMG submission 25667) | reverse complement strand
TTTCACTTCTCATTGCCTCCTTTTAGCTCTACCAGTACTTTAGAGGCCATTCCGAAGCCCAAGGCAAGCTGGGTATTATCCTGTTGCAGGAGGACCGGGCCTCTCATCCACTGTTCACTTTTTTTTGTAATTTCTTTGCCTACTCTGATTCCCAGAGCATCAAGCTTACGAGCCAGACCATAACCTCCATTTATCGCTACTATTCTGCCTTTCTGACCGCTTCGCATCGCAGCCAGGGAGAGCCTGTTAGCCGCAGTACCCATTCTTGTCTCCTTTTAAAAATTTACGTCAAGATTGAATTTACTTTTCATCAATGATCGCAGACATTTTCTCTGCATTGCAGCATGCCTTCAATATAAGCTGATACCAGCTTTTCAGGGGCCTGGGGTGGTGCACCAACAATTACGTTAATTTGATTTTGTGCGAATAACTGCTGTGCCCGCTGACCCATTCCACTTGCAATAACCAGACCAACCTGTAAGCCTGACAGCCATTTCGGCAAAACTGCCGGCTCGTGAGGTGGCGGGCTTACTAACTCCTTGCTTTTGATGCTCTTGCTGTCATCATCGACATCGATAATGGCAAACTGCTCGCAGTGACCAAAATGCTGTGATAATTTGCCGTCTGTTAATGGAATTGCTATTCTCATTTTATTCTGCTCCCTATTATTGGTTTCAATTTGTTTGTCAGACTGCAATAATGGTTCAAACGCATTGTTTAGAGCCTGTGCTGTCGGACTTTGGTTGTTGTAGTAGATGAACGGCCTGCCCAAATCAGCGGCAGGGACCATATGGGCGTCCATTGGTATACTGCCCAAAAATGGCACATTGAAATCTGTTGCCATTTGCCGGCCGCCATCGCCTTTGAAAATGTCTGTTCTTTGATTGCAGTGCGGGCAGACAAAGCCGCTCATATTCTCGATAATCCCCAAGACAGAAAGGTTCAACTGTCTGCAAAATGTTATACACTTTTTAACATCGGCAACTGCAAGCTGCTGAGGTGTAGTAACAACAACAGCCCCGTCAGCTTTGCCCAGTAGCTGTACTATTGATAACGGCTCGTCGCCGGTCCCCGGCGGACAGTCAACGATCAGATAATCCAGATCGCCCCAGGAAACTTCAGAAACGAACTGTTTTATAACATTGTGTTTCATAGGACCCCGCCAAATCAAAGCAGCGTTTTCATCCTGTATTAAAAACCCTATGCTTATCACTTTAAGTGTGTCGTTATATAAAATCGGTTCAATTTTATTTTCTCCACCTTGAAGTCTGCTGCCTTTAAGATTCAGTAATTGGGGAATGCTCGGCCCGTGGATATCAATATCCAGCAAGCCAACCTTTTTACCCAGCATTGCCAGCCAGACCGCAAGGTTAACCGCTATGCTGCTCTTACCTACGCCTCCTTTGCCGGAGAGTACTAATATCTGGTGTTTGATACGCTTTATATTTTGATTGATTTGCTCCTGCTGGGCCTGCATTCGTTTTTGCTGTTCCTGGTTAAAAGGCATACGTAACATTCCTCCATAGGGCTTTTATATCTTCTGATACGGCACCGCCGGTATATTCGACTACTGAGCATTTCATAATCTGGGCCTCGGTGAAGGCCTTATCGTAACGTATTTTTCCAATCACTTTAATATTTCGCTTATGAGTATCCTCTTCGATCTTCTTGGCCACATCAAGATTCAAATCGAATTTATTAATCACAACCAGGGTAGGTATCTTAAAGCCGGCAGCCAAATCCGCGACACGGTCTAAATCGTGTTTGCCCGAAAGTGTGGGTTCTGTAATTATCAACACCAGATCGGCACCGGCAATCGAGGCAATTACAGGACATCCAATTCCAGGTGAGCCGTCAACGATAATCAAGCTTTTCTTTTTTTGTTTGGCAATTCTTTTGGTTTCTTTGCGTATAAGACTTACCAGTTTTCCGCTGTTTTCCTCGGCGATTCCGAGCCTGGCGTGTACCATTGTTCCAAAACGTGTATCCGAGATAAACCATTGTCCGTTTATACAATCTTCAAACTTAATTGCATCCGCAGGGCAGAATTCCACGCATACCTTGCAGCCTTCGCATGAAACAGGATCAATGGTGTAAGTTTTCTCGACCATATCGTTGGCTGGGCCGTCGAAAACAACAGCGTCAAAGTTACAAACCTCTTTACATTTGCCGCAGCCGATACATTTATCAGTGATAATGGAAGCTTGTTTGCCACCGCTGAAATCAGAAGTCTGTTTTATATTCGGTTCCAATACCAGATGCAAATCGGCCGCATCAACATCACAGTCAGCCAGTACAGCATTTTGGGCAAGGGCAGCAAATGCTGCCACGATACTTGTCTTGCCCGTTCCACCTTTACCACTTATGACAACAATCTCTTTCATAACTTGCTTCTATGCCTTAATATTAGCCTGCACTTCCGCCGTCCCTAATTCAGTGGATTTGTTTGACCTTTCAGATTCAGGTATCACAGCCAGAGGCAGCTGGTCTGCCACATCTGTGCCCGCCTCGTAATCGAAAAGATCTGTTGCATTCTTATTTAAATAGTGAGTCAAAAGAGATACGGGTACGTCAGCAGAGCATACATCCTCACATTGCCCACAGTTCACACAGTAACAGGCGGCGTGCAGTACTCTTATCATGCCAAACGTCGGTGGTGGCGGTATAATCCCCCTTTGAACTGTTTGGGGAACATCTCTCTCCAGCACGCACCTCTTACAATGGCATAGAGGACAGACATCACGGCAGCCATAACATTTGGTGCAAGCCTGCAGTTGAGAAGACCAGTAAGATTTATCTCTGTCGCAGTGGCCAAATTGTTCTGCTTGACTAATTTTTGCAGATTCAATCTTCCCGGCCTCTTCTTGTTCTCTTAACTTTATTTGTTGCTCTGAGGCTGTCTTAACTTTAATGATCCCTGCGGAAACTGCTTTGTCGAACAGTTCTTTTCCTTTTGTTGAGCACAGTTCAATAAAGGTTGCCTTCTGGCCATTTAACCCCCATTTACCACAGGCCAAATCAGCCATTCGAGGTATCGGATATTCACATCTCTGGCAGTTGTTTCGCCTGCCTAAACCATTTTTTTCAAGCTCACTTAGCTCGAACGTTTTCTCTGTTTGCTGTTCAAAGTCCAATGTGAGCTTATTATCGTCGATATCTTCGTAAATTAGTGTATATGGGTCAACTCCGGATTCTCTTATCATATTAATGGTTGCCACTGCAGCCAGGGTGCCGGTACAATTGACCCCTATCATTATTATATTATCGATATTTACCTGACCTATCTTGGCGAGCTCTATCAGGGCTCTTGCGTCGCATGATTTACATACAACAGCAATTTTTTTATTGTGAGTGTCCAGGTATTTTTTAATATTTTTTGCAATACCAGGTGTTCCGAAATGAAGTGAGCCGGCACATAGCTTGACTTCTTGCGGTTCGGTTACAAAAGATAATACAGCTTCGTATCTGCTTGCCCCTTGCCTGACAGCAACAATGGTATCTACCATTTTACTTTCCAGGGCAAACTTTAGCAGTGACGTAATCACGCCTCCATTTTTCGTTCTCTCCCGAATCTGCTTATCAGTGGAGGTACCGATGTACAGCTTACCTTTCTTCATAATATATCACCTTGCTATGAATTGATTTTCTTCAGCGTTACTGCACATACTTTGAACTCCGGCATTTTGCAGGCGGGGTCGAAAGCCGGGTTAGTAAGGATGTTTGCATTGGCCGAATCGAAGTGAAACGGGATAAATACTACGCCTTTAGCTATATTCTGACTGACCCTTGCTTTAATTTCGAGCTGTCCGCGTCTCGATTTCACAACAATTTTTTCACCATCATCGATATCCAGACTTCGAGCATCTTTCGGATTTATCTGGACAAACGCCTCAGGTGATTCACTGGAAAGACTATCTGTTCTCCTCGTCATCGTACCGGTATGATAATGAAAGATAACTCTACCCGTTGTAAGGATATAAGGATAGTGCTCATCAGGAACCTCTGCAGGCGGCTTGTAGTCTACCGGTTGAAAATGGCCTTTACCATCCGGGGTATTAAATTTTTCTGTGAACATTGTTGGGGTTCCGGGATGATCCTCAGAAGGACAGGGCCAGTGAATCCCGCCGATTTTCTTTTCCAGTCGCTGGTAACTAATCCCCGCGTATGCTGGCACACATTTTCTTATCTCTTCGAAGACATCTTCTGTGGAGTGATAGCTGAACTTATCTGCAAATCCCATTTGCCTGGCTAAGTTGACGATTATCCACCAATCGGCTCTGGCTCGTCCGGGCGGGTTTACTATCTTGTTGATTTTGTATACCCTTCTGTCAATTCCGGTATGTGTTCCTTCTCTTTCCACCCACGTGGCCGCCGGCATTACAACATCAGCAAACTGAGCCGTTTCGGTCATAAATATGTCTTGAACGACCAGAAAATCCAATTTTTCAAGCGACCTTGCCACGCTATTGAAATCGGGCGCACTTATAGCCGGGTTTATCCCAACCATATACACAACCTTGCAGGTGTTAATTATATCCATATACGTTTTTCCCGGCTCAGCAGGCAGATTATCTACCGCCCACAATTTCTCGAAGTGCTCTGCAACAGCAACACTTACTCTTTTGAATCCGGGATAAAAGACATTGAGACATCCCATATCACCGGTTCCCTCCCCACTTATCTGGCCCCTCATGGAATTCACACCTGTTCCCGGTTTTCCAATATGACCCGTCAACAAAACCAGATTCGCCAGCGCCTTGACATTATCAGAGCCGGTGGTGTGCTGTGTGATTCCCTCGTCATAAAGGATGCAACCCTTGTCAGACTTTGCGAAGGAAATTGCAGCATCTTCGATTTTATCCAATGGCACCGTCGTGATCTCTTCTGCTTTATTCAAATCTGTTTTCAAAACAGAAACTTTAAGTTTTTCGAAGCCGATGGTTTTATCCTTGATGAATCGTTGGTTTTGCAATCCTCGCTCTATTATGATCTTTGCCATTGCGTTAAGCAGGGCTGCATCAGTACCTGGTTTTATCTGTAGATGGACGTCGGTCAGATTTTTTACGGTAGCGGTAACCCTTGGGTCTAATGCGATTACCCTGGTACCCTTGTTTTTCGCTCTACATATGCGTCTGGCAATCCCCGGAAAATTCTCCTGGACGTTTACACCTGCCAAGAATATGCAGTCGGCCTGGTCTATATCCAATTGCGAGGTTTGCATAACGCCGCCGCCAACCGCAGGGCCAAGACCTGCCACCGTGGCCGAATGGCAAAAACGTGCACAGTATTCAATGTTGTTGGTATTCATAACCACACGGGCGAATTTCTGCAGCAGGTAGCTCTCTTCGTTGGAAGTTTTCCCTGATGCAAGTACACCGAAATCCTCAGAAGAAACAGCCTTAAATTTCTCTGTGACCAACTTCAATGCCTCTTCCCAGGATGCTTTTTTGCCTTTTATAAGCGGCTCGGTCAACCTCTCGGAATGGGACAAAAGCTTGTAGGTGTTATTGCCTTTTATGCATACCTTACCTTCATTTGTAGGGTACGATTTCATCGGTTCGGCGCCGACTACCCTGCCGTTTTTGACCACAAGGTAAAGACCACATCCGGAAGTACAATAAGGACAGACCGTGGGTTCATATTTTATTTGGTCTTTAATTTGTGTTGTCATAATTTGTTGCTTTTATAATGTAAAGGCTTGCTACATTAGAATCCCGGCTTTGGAATATTTCCGTTCCTTTGATTCCTAAAAAGTATTCTGTTTTAACGGGAAAATACTTTGCAACTGCTTCCTCAATCTCACTTAAACTTGTATGTTTAATCTTGTTTATGTAAGAGTCCGGCTTTTTGGTTTTCTCTTTGAAAAACTCAGACTCCGGATTTAGCAACATAATCAAGAGTTTACCGCCTGACCTGAGAACTCGAGCTGTTTCTTTAACTGCTTTTTTATATCTTTCAATAAACTGCAAGGAGGCCACATAAATAACCGCATCAAAATAAGCGTTTGCAAAATCCATATTTTCTACCGAGCCTCTTACAGTGCTTATGCTATCCGGCACCTGGCCTAAAGCCTCTTTTGAAATATCCATGCCGGTAATGTTAAAACCGTGTTCAGTCAGGCCTGTCTCTATAATTGCCGGGCCGCAGCCGACACTTAGAATATCTTTAGTGCCTTTTAACTCCTGTAAAATATAGTCCAACTCTGCCTTGAAAACCTTCCGCCAAAACTCCGTTTTACACGATTGCAAATACTTTTCCATACAAACAAATCCAATGTTTAGTCGAAAAACTTTTCGCGCCACCACAAAAAGTGTCCCCAAAGATTATCAAGTTTATATTTATCATCTTCTGGGAAATTGGGCCAGGACTTAATTTCCTCTAACAGTTTCTCACAAGGCTTATCTTCTGCCAAAAGTTCGTATGCGCAGTTGACGAGCACAAACTTCTTATCTGCATCGCTGTCGTTCGGGTTATGGTCCGGGTGATACCTAAACGCCGCCCGTCTGTATGCTTTTTTCAATGCTTCTTTACTGGCGCCTTCTTCAATGCTGAGAATTTTGCGTGCAATGCGTCTGTCATCCGGCAGCTTCAAAGCAATTTCTACGCTTTCGGCCTTGCAATATTTTTCTGCATCCTCATTCCCAATCCCGTAGCGGTTAATAACAACAGCAAAAGGCAGATGCAACGCCCTGACCAAACCAACAGTTAATTTCAGGTCATTTAAGCCAAATGGTGTCGGCTCGGTAACAAGCAAAACAAAATCTGCACCCTTGACCGCCTCAACTACGGGACAGGATGTACCAGGTGGAACATCAATTATCGCCAAAGAATCTCGTTTTATGTGTTTTTTTACTTCTTTTATAAGTGATACTGTTCGAATAGAGCCGAGACGCAGTCTGCCCTGCACAAATTCGATGTCGCCAGCCGTGCCCGATTCGATATCTCCTATATTGAGCGGCTTTGGTTTAATTGCGTCGGCTGGGCATACACGTAAACAGCCGCCACAGGAGTGGCAAAGCTGCTCAAAGGTCAATACGTTATTGTCCGCCAGATGTACGATTGCACTGTACTGGCAGATTTCGCCGCATTTACCACAGCCGGTGCATTTTTTCAAATCAACTTCCGGCGCATCAACCGTCACGGCCCGTGTTTTTTTTATTTTCGGCTTTAGGAAAATATGGCCGTTCGGCTCTTCGACATCGCAATCAAGATATTGAACTTTCCTGCCCGAACCATCGGCTATGTAAGCAAGGTTAGTTGCAATTGTTGTTTTGCCGGTGCCGCCTTTGCCGCTTGCAATTGCAATTTTCATCTTAATTACCAGCACCAAAATGTGACTGAACGTTTGGGCCGGCAGCTTCGGCCAGCTTGTTGCTTTTGAAAAGCTGGACGGCTTCTGAAACCGTTCCTGTCACGCCGGTATATAGTTTTACGCCAGCTGCACCTAAAGTACGCTGAGCGTTTGGTCCGCAATTACCGGTTAGAACCGTCCCGGCGCCGGCGTCAATTACGGCCTTGGCCGAGCTAATGCCGGCCCCGCCTGCAGCAGCGACATTATTATTTTCAATGGCGCTGAAATCCATTGTTTCGGTATCAACAATGATAAAGTAAGCCGCTCTACCAAATCGCGGATCAACTTGTGAATCCACAGTTTTCCCCGTTGAGGTTACTGCAATTTTCATAATCCATCCTTTCTATCAGAGTCCACAAGCTCCAGTCGGACACGTTCCGGTTGGGCAGGAATCGCCCCCATGGCTGCTCTGCCCGACGGAAAAACCTGAAAACAGTTTCTGCATATCCGAACTTCCGCATTTTTCGCAGACGTGATTATTCTTACTGCTGATTTTTTCCAGGAATTCGGTTTTTTGCCCGCATCTTTTACACTTGTACTGGTATATTGGCATATTCAGTCTCCTTCAACCAGAGAGCAGACGATTTGCATTCCTTCTTTAATGCTCTCAGTGATGTGACAGCAATCGGCTGCCTGCAAAACACCTTGTTTTTGCTCTTGGGATAACTTTGCGTCAAGGTGAATTTTGGCGTCAATTCTTGCAGTACGTGACGGCCTGGCACCAGATGGGGTAGCACCTGATGGGCTGGTTTCTATGCGACGGCTCAACTCAATCGTCATATCATTGAACAGGATGCTTTGCTCTTTACAGAACTTTGCGACGTAACCACCGATGCACATTCCGATCGATGCTTCGAAAAGCTGAGCCGGCCACATCCCGTCCCGCTTGTCGTTTCCATCCTCACCTCGTCCGGTTGTAACAGTATATCCCCTGCACGTCGCCGAGAAGCGGAATCCGCTTTCATACTTAACTAAAACTTCCATTGTCAGCACCTCTCTGAGCTTTAGCCGAGTTCTCATATACAGATACGGTAGGTTTTCCTCGGCTTTTCTTTATTTTTTCTGCTCAGCCTTTTCGAGTTCTTCGATTCGCTTACTGATTTCATCGAGTGTATTCTGCAGAAACCGGGACTGTTCTTTCAGATCGGCAAGCTCGTTTTCCGGCGGAACCGTCGTCATACCTGGTACACTGCCGTAGGCTGGGAAACCAGCTCTTGCCCAGCCGGGCAAACCGGTTGCGTAGTACCAGTTTCTCCGGCCGCCGCCTCTGCCCCAATATCCACGTCCACCAACGGGATTTATATAACCTGGCACCGGATATCCGGCACAAAAACCAGCGGCTCTACCTGTCATTGGTCCTAATCCAGCAGGACCTGTTCTGTCTCCGAATGGCATATTAATCACCTCCTTTTCATAATTTCCATTTACTTGTCCAATGGGCACACCCTGCAATCCCTCAAAACCTTTTACCTGGTTCGGGTTCTCTTTTGAAGTTGTCAAAACACAGAATCCCTGACCTCTACCTGTCATTGGCCCTTGACCTAATGGGCCTGTACCATCAAACCCTGGCATTATTCTGCCTCCTTAACTAAATCAACCGCATTACTATAAGACTGGTTTCTTCTCAAAATCATCTCGCCGACTTCACAGCCTAAATCTCTGGCAATAACAGGACACTTTGCCTTTACCAGAAAAAAAGTATTCTTATCGACGTCGCTGAGTGTTTCATAGTTACCCTGCCCCTTGGCAATAACCAAATCTGCTGCTTCAAAACGGCGTTGAAAGTCCTTCGAACAGGATTCAAGGATTGTGCCCGGAGCGTCATCACCGGTGTCAATAACTTTTACCAGGTCCATCAAACCTGCTGCCTGAGCATCTTCTATGGTTGCATCATTAATGATTGGGCCTCCCCTGACGACAAATGTTATTTTCTCCGGGCCTATTTGTTCGACAAGAAGTCGATCAAAAACGATCTCACCGGCGTTATCGGTGATATAGAGTATATCTTTTGCTTCAGCCACTGTGGTTTGAAAATCATCTAAGTCTGTCATATCGAACTCAGCCTCCAGAGCATCATCGATTTCTTTTTCGACTTTTTGAATTTCCAGTGAGCACTTAACGCCAAGATCGACGATATTTCCCGCAATTGCAAGGCGAACCGCTGTCTCGAAAGGTCTTTCGGATTTGATCATCTGTTCCTGCATTTTCGGAAAAAGTTCCAGGGCAAATTCGTTAAAGCGTCTCTTTGCTTTCTCGTATGGATCGTTAGTTCCAATTAGCTGCCGAATAATCCGGTGTATCTTTTGTGCCATGGCCGGAGGGGTTTCACACAGATCCATTTCGCTGGTTAATCGAAGAACTTCGCGCAAAACCTGTTCCTGGACTGCCTCATCGTTGGTTATCAGTTTTACCGAATCAAGTCCCTGACGAACAAAACACGGTATACAGTCAAAATAAGTTCTCATAATTATTTTTTACCTTTTGCCCATTTTTCACAGTTTCATTTCATCGGCCTCGAAATAATTGACATTGATTATGTTTCTCAATCTCATTTTATATTTTACGCCAACCCCGAATCCCTGTCAACTGTTTTTCGGTATTTTCCTGGCATTTTTGAAAAAATTTTGACACGGCTTCGGAATATTCATATTATAGGATTTCCTGAGATGAGACTGATAATTACCGTTAATTGCCCTGCGGGGCAGATATATGTAAATGGAATCGGCAAAAACCATATTCAGACGGCACATTAGAAACAACGGCATGCTCTCAAGCCGTCAGCGAGAGCGAATCTTGGACGTATTCCTCAAGATAGAGAAGCATCCGACGATTGATGATATTTACACCCTTGTCAAAAAGAAAAACCCGAAGATCGGGCTTGCCACCGTCTATCGTGCGATGAGGGTGATATGCAATGCCGGCCTGGCGAGAGAGACTGATTTCGGGGACGGTATCAGGCGCTTCGAGCACAAATACAAACATCAGCATCACGATCATTTAATCTGCCTTAAATGCGGCAGAATTATCGAGGTAATAAGTCCCGGGATTGAAAAGCTGCAGGAAAGCCTTGCAAGAAGACACAGGTTCAAAGCTGTCAGACACAGGATGGAGATATTTGGTATTTGCAGAACCTGCAAACGTAAAGAAACACAGGTTTAAAGCCGACGGTGAAATATACCTGCGGGATTTTTACTGAATAGCTTATGTGGATGGCAAAAACCTCTGCTGCTTTTATTTGTAAACTTTGTCCTTGATTTTATTGAGGCATCTTCTTTGTCCACGGACCTGTCCAAGTTCCGGCCTTCGGCCTGGAACCTGAATTTGCTTCGTAAATTTCCATAGGGATGTTGTGCGCTGTGCGGTCTCCTGTCACCCCAACGACGTGGGAAAATCCTTTTCCCACACCCTTTGGGGTTAGAAACCTGCCGAGACCACGCCCGGCACAGAAAAGAACTTATTCCTTGCAATTTGAAAGAAAAAAGGTTATACTTGATGGATATGTATTATGTGTAGATGAAGGGTGCGATTCAGCTGTTTTGGCAGACTGTATTAGGGCCGAGAATTGCGCAGCTCTACTAAAAAACTTCGTCCCAATGGAATTTCAGGAGGGTAGAAAATGTTCAGAAAATGTATCCTAATCACTTTATGTGTGCTTACCACATATATCTCCAGCAATGCCCTGGCAGAGACTGTTGCTGAGCACACAGGCACTTCCAGCAACGGCCTACGGGCAACGGATGGTTGGGCGCACGCAATGGCCTTTGATGTTGCCGGCAGTCACGACGTCACCGAAGTGCAAATGGTCATCGCAAGATGGAGCGGCAGCACACAGAACGCAGTAATGCAGTTGCGCTCTAACGCGCCAGCGACTTTGTATGAATACTATGACGCCCCGTCGAACACAGTGCTAAAACAAATATCTGTTCCTGTCACGAACCTGCCATACCCTTCTACATGGTTCTCTTTCAAATGGCCAAGTGGTCAGTCAACAACGATTACTGCGGGTAAATATTGGATAGTCCTCAAGCCCAGCAGCGGCTCAGACGCTACCATAGACTGGATAGGCGTAGCTGGCAACCCCTACGGAAATGGCATCGACACTCTCACCAGCAAAGACGGGGGCAGTAGCTGGACTATAATCCAAGGCCAGGATATGGCCTTTAGGGTTTTTGGATCCAGAGTACCAGAGACTACCACTACAACCGTCACAGCGACGCCGAGCACAGTGACTGTAGGTGGGGGATCGACGATTAATGTTGAAGTGCGAGATTCCGGTGCGGCGCTGGTTCAGGGGCCTGGAACCGTAACACTAACCAAGACCGGTGGGACACTGGACAAAACAAGTCTGACCTTGGTCAACGGAAAGGCATCGGCGGTCTGGACGGCGCCAGCTTCACCTACCGGCAACTATACTGTCACCGGTGACTACCAAGCCCACAGCTTTGCGGGTGTGGATTATGCTGCCAGCAATGATAATGCCGGAATAACCGTTATTGCCGAGAACCGCTCAACCACCACAGCGCAAACGTTGACCCCCAACTCGACAACAACTCGCAGTTCAATCACAGTCTCGGTTGATGTCAAGGACAACCTGAGCCTGCCTGTTACAGGTGGCAGCGTCTCGTTAAGCTGCAGTACCGGAACCTTCACAACGAATCCGATTGTGTTGGCCGGTGGAAGCGGCTCAACAACCTGGACAGCCTCCAATAATATAGGCGCATTCACAATCAAGGCAGACTACTCCGGCTTCAATGCCGGCGCCATCATATACGGAGCAAGCAACGACTCCGACAACGTCTCTGTCGACTATACCAACGTAACCACCAACACCACTGTCACCGTCACTCCCAATTATCCATACGTATACAGGACTGCCTATGTGATCGTCGACGTCAAAGATACCGGTGGCAATTCAGTTCCCGGAGGAACAGTGCAACTGTCCGCACCGTCCGGCTGGTTCACTAAGAGCACCTTGAATATGACTGGCGGCAGGGGCAGCACCCTCTGGACTGCGCCTGCTGTAGCCGGCGCGGTCACTATTACCGCAAACTACCAACAGTACCTCGCCGGTGGTAACAAATATCTGGCCAGCAGCGATAATGACATCGCTACTGTAGTAAAGGATACCGACTCAGACTCCGGATGGTCAGGACTTTCAAGAATGGGGGAATGGAACACCAATTACAGCAACAACCCGCTCAACAATACCGACGCCGACGTCCAGGGTTTCATAAACAAGCTTACTTCCGCTATGCTCTGGGGTGGTTCGGAGTATTACAACACTTGCGCAAAAGAAGACCATATGAAGAAGTCCTCAAAGGGTGGCCAGGAAAACGATTACATGGACGTACATGATTTTACCTATTATTCAGGTCATGGAAATCCTGATTATGCCACGTTTATTACAAACAAGGACGACAAGCAACTGAAACACAGCGATGCCTACGATGCATGGGGTACAATTGATTGCGAATGGGTAGTTTTTTCGGCATGTCAGATTATGAGCAAAGACAGCTACTGGGCCAGCACGATGAATGGCATCCACACCGAATTGGGCTGGCATACCAACATGATGGATAGTGCCACTTTTGGAGGGATATTTGCAAGTCTTCTCATAAGAGAGGGCGTTGATGACGCGCCGCACAAAATCCATCAGGCGTTTTTCCTTGCCGGCGATCAGACGCACCCAAACACAGCCAAACAACGTGTAATTAGCGAGAATAGCAGCATGCGCAACGATTATATTTGGGGGCAGGGTTATGTCTCGCCCGACCCAACCGTAGATAGTTACTATTCCCCCCTCGCTCACGATGTAGCGAGCCAGAGTCCCGTTGCCGATGCAGGCGGTCCTTACAACACAACTGCAGGTGTTGCAGTACGTCTCGATGCATCCGGTACAACCGACGCGGATGTGGACGGTTTTCTTTACTATGCCTGGGACCTTGATACAGCTTCGAATGACGACCCGAATGATTGGGACCTCGATGACACCGATGAAGCCGATGACGATGCCGACCGCTGGGGCCGGCGTCCATGGGTTACGTTTAACACACCGGGTGTCTACACGGTAAGACTTATGGTAATTGATAACACATGGAATGGCGATACCGACTCGAGCACTGTAACCGTCACAGCCCCAGCGTCAGCGCCGCCACGGTCATCAAGCCAACCACCCTCTGCCTTAATGCAGAGCCCACCTCCCGGCAGCATTGAGATCGTAGACAATACCAATCCCGCAAGCTGGCCAACTGAGACACAAATGCCCTTCGTTCAAATGGTCGGCACAACGATCGGCTACAACGAAATGATGAATATCGCTGATTATTATGGCATGTCAGGATCAGCTACCATGGATGGTGTGGGCAACTGGAATATGGTCAATGATAATCATGAACTAATCGTAAACCAATATTCCGGTAACGTTATGTTTGTCGACCGCGGGCGAGCTTATATCTATTACGAACCGACTGTGGGGCTTCCTTCTGAGGGGGATGCAATTGCCAGGGCAGAAGAGTTCTTAAGCCAAAATGGAATCAACTGTCCCGATTTGGTGGTAGAAAGCGTCACCGACATATCTGCCGGAGAGGGAGAAAAAGGCAGCCGCACACCGCCCTCCAGAACGCCATTCCTCAGACGAGTTAATTTCCGAAGGCAGATGAACGTTTTGGGCACGTTATATCCAGTAGTTGGTCCCGGCGGAAGAATTACGGTCATGATGACTGAGAACCCAAACCCAGAAGTAATAATGTTCACAAAGATTTGTCGCCACGCCTATCCGGATGGGCCTGAAGAGCTGCTGATACCCGCCGTTGATGCACTTATACAGTTCCAGAACTTAGGCCCCAAAGCCTTAACTGGTGCCAGCCGGGTGCCTCCATGTAACAGAATAGACATCGAAAATATATCGCTTGGATACTACGAGGACGACTTCGTTACGCTCCAGACGACTATTCGGCCGGTATACATCCTCGATTTGACCTGCGAGGATGAGGTGGGCTCACAACAGGTCCAGGTTTATATGTCGGCATTGGCTCTGCCATTGGAGGCCGCCATTGACTCACCGTTCTCCGGAAAGGAGATAAACTACGGGGATTCAATCAGCTTCACAGGTTCGGTTGTGGGAGGTATGCCCCCATATTCTTATGAGTGGGCCTCCGACGTCGATGGTTTGTTGGGAAATGGTCCGAATGTTGT
>SMTZ1_10004177_pt1 | contig 14546 bp, 9 predicted proteins | sample DeeMarSWOR136_30_FD_25667 | JGI IMG/M metagenome (IMG submission 25667) | reverse complement strand
TCCATACCCTCTCTAAAGGATTTTCTGGGGTTTCCCCAGAGTTAATTGAAAGAATCTGCTGGCATATTGATAATGATTATATTCCCTTAGTTCCGGAACAAGGTTCTGTTGGTGCATCAGGGGATCTCGCACCATTGGCGCATTTATTTTTACCTTTAATAGGGTTGGGGTTCATATCTATAGATGGAAAAAATTTTATACCTTCTAAAGAAATTTTAGAACAAAATAAATTAGCTCCTCTTAAACTTAATGCAAAAGAGGGTGTTGCTTTAATTAATGGCACACAATTCATAACTGCATTTGCAATAAAGGTATCCGAAAGATTTCAGAATTGTTTATCTCATGCAGATTTAATTGGAGCTTTAACTCTTGAAGGATACTTAGGATCACCTCAACCTTTCGATGAGCGATTAATTAAACTTAGACCTCATAAGGGAGCATTATTAGTTGCTGAAAGAATTAGAAAATTTCTAAAAGACTCAAAATTTATTGAATCCCATAAAGATTGTGAACGTGTTCAAGATCCGTATTCTATCCGATGCATTCCTCAAGTTCACGGAGCTTCTAGAGACGCATTAGCGCACTTGAATAAGAAATTAGATATTGAATTAAATTCTATTACAGATAATCCTATTATTATAAATGAAACCGAAACGATAAGTGGAGGTAATTTCCATGGACAACCTCTTGCTCTACCGTTAGATTATGTTAGCTTAGCTGCCTCAGAACTTGGGAATATTTCTGATCGTCGTACCTATCTTCTTTTAGAAGGGAAATGGGGCTTACCTCCTTACTTAATAAAAGAATCGGGATTAAATTCTGGTTTTATGATAGCACAGTATTGCTCAGCAGCACTAACAAGTGAAAATAAGTCTTTATGTTTTCCCGCTAGTGCAGACAGTATTCCCACTTCAATGGGACAAGAGGATCACGTAAGTATGGGCGCAATAAGTGCGAGAAAGGCAAATCAAATTATAGGAAACCTTGAAAAAATTCTTGCTATTGAACTCTTATGTGCAGCACAAGCATTTGATTTCAGAAGACCGTTGAAATCAAGTACAATATTAGAATCTTGTCATAATTATATTCGTAAAAAAATTCCTCATATAACTGAAGATACAATTCTTTCTGAGTTAATAGAAATTGCCATTAAGATTATTAAATCTAAAGAGTTATTAAATTATACTGAAAATTAGAGACTTTCTATGAATGAAATAAACCCAGATCTAGTTATTATTCACGCAAATGAACTGGTGACCCTAGACTCGAAATATGGAGTACCGAGAATAGGAAAGCAGATGTTAGATTTGGCTGTTATTCGAGATGGTGCTATAGCAGTAAAAGGGGAAAATATAATATTCGTAGGGAAAACTGATGATTTACAATCTAACTTTTCTTTAAAAAAAACGCCAATTATTATCGATGCAAAAGATAGATTAGTTACTCCTGGATTTGTAGACCCACATACTCATATTATTTTTGCGGGATCTCGAGAAAACGAATTCTCGATGAAACTAGAGGGAAAAACCTATTTAGAGATTCTAGAATCAGGAGGGGGAATACTAAAAACTGTTCGAGAAACTAGAAAAGCTTCACTGGAAAAATTAGTTGAAAATGGTAGAAAAATTTTGAATAGAATGATGAATTATGGCACCACTACCATTGAAACCAAATCTGGTTATGGTTTAACTACTGAAAGTGAAATAAAATCATTAAAAGCAGCAAAAATGTTGAATAATGAGCATCCTATTGATATTATTCCTACTTTTTTAGGTGCTCATGCTATACCACCTGAGTACAAAGGTGAAAATGATCGATATGTTGAATTAATTATCTCAGAGATGATTCCTAAAATCGCTGAACAAAATTTAGCAGAATTTTGTGATGTTTTTTGTGAAGAGGGAATCTTTTCAATTGAACAAACAAGAAAAATATTAAATACAGCAAAAAAGTATGGGTTAAAACCTCAGATTCATATTGATGAAATTGTTGATACGGGAGGTGCATTATTATCGGCTGAAATACAAGCTATTCAAACAGGACACCTTTTAAAATCAAATGATAAAGGATTAAAGGCAATGGCAGATGCAGGGATTATTGCTACATTACTACCTGGAACCCCTTTTTGTTTAATGTTAAAGGAGTATGCACCTGCAAGGAAAATGATTGAATTAGGAATACCAATTGCCTTAGCAACAGATCTTAATCCAAATTGTTGGACTGAATCTATGCAAATGATTATTGCCTTAGCTTGCTATCATATGAAATTATCTCCTGCTGAAGCTTTGGTTGCCTCAACATTAAATGGAGCATGTACGCTTCAAAAAGAAAGCCAGATAGGAAGCTTAGAAAAAGGGAAGAAAGCTGATATAATAATTTTTGATGTACCTAATCATAATTTCTTACCCTATCAATTTGGGGTGAACTTAGTTTCTATAGTTATTAAAAATGGAAAAATAGTGGTTGGAGCTACTTGATTAATTATAAAGGATTAGAAGTCGAAATAATGCTCTAATAAATGTTTTTCTTCAAGTTTAGAAGGTTTTTCTAATTGCAAGTAATATTCTAATGAGTTAAGAACCGCATCTAGCGGTAAAACTCCAATTAGCTCAGTACCTACGATAGCTACTCCATACCTTGCAGCTTCAATCCTAACTAATTCTAATTGCCGATAGAGTGGAGTTTTTTTGAAATTAATATTACTAATGCCCACTTGTACTACTTCTCTTCTTTCAAGTATGGTACCCATCGCTTTAACATTTACTAAACCTCCCGATTTTAAATGTATTGCTTTAGCTACTTTTTTAGCAATTTTAACATCTTTAGTTCCAAGATTTACATTAAAACTGATTAATGGAAATCTAGCTCCACTAATAGTTGCTCCCGCTGTGGGATGAAGGATGGAAGGTCCATAATCAGGTTTTTGATTAGGATCGCTTTTAATTGTCTCTTTCAAACCTTCATATTCTCCAATCCGAATATTATCTATGTTTTTCCTTTCCATTTTAGTAGCAGACTCTTCATATAAATAAACCGGAACATTTTCTTTTGCCATTGCTTCAGCAAACTTTCTTGATAAATCTATGCATTCTTCGATAGAGACATTTTGAGCTGGTACGAAGGGGACTACATCAACCGCACCTATACGGGGATGCTGGCCTTTATGCACATTCATGTCAATTAATTCAATAGCTTTTCTAGCAGCTGCTACATTTGCGCTTAAAACAGCCTCAGGGGTACCTACGAACGTAATTACAGCACGATTATAGTCGGAGTCATATTGAACATCAACAATCCGCGTATTAGTTGTATTTTTAATTTCGGATACAATTTGGTTGATTTTTTCATCGTCTTTTCCTTCACTATAATTAGGAACTGATTCTACTATTTTCGTTTTTCTATTTTCCATAATATTCTCCTTTCATAAATATCATATATTTTTATTTCAAACCATATAAATTTAATTCTTAGGCTACTAAGATATCATAATTCAAGAAAAATTTATAAAGAATATTTTTTCTTCTTATAGGTTTTATCTGTAAAAATGTAAATTTTATCTTGTCCATTACCAATTACACTTTCATCGATTTTTAAGACAACGGAAATAGGTTTCTCTTTTGTCCCTCTTGGAGTTCTATTAATAATTTTTCCTTTAAATTTTATTCCGTTGGCTTTTTGATGAATATAGGTATCGGTTTTTTTACCCATTATAATAATATCATCGTTTTTAGTTAAATATCCATTGTTTAGAGTAATTAAGGCAGATCTTTTGTCTTCTAAATATTTGTCAATATATCCCACTTTAATATAGCGAAAATGAGAGAGATTTGTTGGAGATTTATGTTGATGATCTTCTTGAGTCATTCTTTTAAAGTAGAATCCAGGAGTGAAACCTCTATTGTAGACTCTCTTTAATTCTGTTACCCATTTTCCAACTTTTTCATTAGAAAAGACTCCCTCATAATAAGCTTCAATCGCTTCTCGATATATTTTAGATACAATTTCTACATAATGGGGGTGTCTCATTCGGCCCTCTATTTTAAATGCATCCACATCAGCTTCAATAAAATCAGGAATATATGCGATTGTACATAAATCTCGTGAATTCATGAACCGCACCCCATCATAAATATATTCTTCTCCGGATTCTTCCTTAAGCCACCATCTTCTCCTACATGGTTGGACACAATTTCCTCTATTTGCCGACATTTCTTCAGTACCACAAATATCTTGCGAAAAGTAACATCTACCGCTAACAGAAGTACACATTGCGCCGTGTATAAATATTTCAACTTCGGTTTTAACTAAATTTCTCTTAATCTCTTTAATTTTCTCCAAAGAAAGTTCTCTTGCTAATATAATTCTCTCCGCACCTAAATTTTCATAAAATTTAGCAGATATCGAATTAGAAACATTACATTGAGTTGAAATATGAAAAGGAATATCTATTTCTTTAGCAATTTGAACTGCTGCTAAATCATGTACAATGATAGCATCTATGCCTGCATTTTTAGCCGCGCTTATTATTTCTCTTAAAGAATTTAGTTCATTATCGTATATTAAAATATTAGTAGCCAAGTATGCTTTTATATTATAATTGCGGCAATAATCCGTAATTTTGCTTAATTCTTCTAACGAAAAATTTTCGGATCGCTTTCTCATATTAAAATCTTCAATCCCAAAATAGACTGAATCTGCATATTTAGAAGCCGCTTTAATAGCTTTAAAATTTTTTGCGGGGGCGAGTAATTCTACTTTATCCATCTTGTATTTATATGAAGGGATCGCTTTTTAGAATTACTTCTAATTTTTAAAGAAGTATAAAAAAAGATGAAATTAAGTTAATTGAATACTTGTAGGAATGATGCTTGCCTTTGGAGTCTTACTATGAATTGTCTCTAATTCTGTTATCAGATCATCCCATTTATTAATTAATTTAACAGATTTTGGAAAAAAGTGGTATAAATCTTGTTCACTTACGTTTGGTGAGAAGAAAATGACATTTCTTTTTTTTACAAATGCTTTCCAAATAACCATATCTCCAAAATTAGAGTACAAGGGTGCCCCAGTTTCAGCAATAAGACTATGATATCCTCTACCTTCATATGACGATGACATTAACACTATTGTTCCTTTTCGTTCTAAAAATGCATTTGGAGCAATCATTAAGAGATTTAAGCATTTAAGTGATTGGTTTAATTCAGAATCCTCTGGAAATGAATTCATAAAACAAATTTGATTATCATTAGATAATTTGGTTTTATAACTTTCTTTCGCAATCTCCATTGTTTTTCTGTGAGCGTCTCTAAAATTTCCCGTATAAATTCCCGTTAAATCACCAATCTCATTAACCACAGCATTAATTGAAAAATCTAACCCTACTTTATCCGCAATATCTTCGATATCTTCTCTTATTTCTGTCATTCTTCCTAATCCTGCGCCTATACCACGCATCCCAGCAGAATGATTAGCCTCAAGAGTTCTTATTCCACATACTCCAGGTAAAACTATTTTTGCTCCCCCTCCAAAACCAGCAAGTGGATGTGGAATTACCCCTCCTATAGCGATTTTCAACTCTGATTCATAATAAGTTTTATTAACATCAATAGGAGTCCCGATCTTAGAATTTCCAAGATTAATAAGATTATTATATGGATGATGGTTCTCGATGATATAATTATCCGCTATTTGTTTACCTAATTTTAATATACAATCATATTTATTCATCGGGCGATGAGCTCCAATCGCTAGTAAAATCTTAATTTGTGTTTTCCCTATTCCAGCCTTTTCCAATTCCTGAAACACGGGTGGCAAAATTCTTGATGCTTGGGTAGTTCTTGTCATGTCATCAACAACAATAGCAACGGATCCTTTTCCTTCAGCAATCTCAGATAACTTATTTGACCCAATTGGATTCATTATTGCCTTTTTGATTTCATCATCTTGCAATTCCAGTGTATCAGCTCCTTTCATACGAGAAATATTCACATCCCATAAGTCAGGAAATACCAATTCCAGATATTCAGGTTCTCTCCATGCTGCCCAAGGAATTTTAAATTTTTTTACCATTTTGATACCCCTTTATTTCATTGAAATCTTACTAATTAAACATATAACTTTTTTAAGCTTAGTGTCTAATTAATTTTACTAAAAATAAATTTAATTATTCCCTTTTTATATTAGCTGTATTAGAAGGATTATTAATTATGCCTAACTCCGATTTGGAAAGGATATCAAAAGATCAATATTTTATGAAAATTGCTGAAGTGGTATCACTTCGCTCTACTTGCATCAAAAGAAAAGTGGGTGCAGTACTAATAAAAGATTCTTATATTTTATCTACTGGTTACAATGGAGCCCCTTCAGGATTTAAGCATTGTACTCCCGATTCATGTGTACGTAAGGATTTAAAAAGTGGAGAAAAACCAGAGCTATGCCGTGGGGTTCATGCAGAAATAAATTGTATCATACAAGCAGCTATTCATGGTACGTCAATCAAAGGTAATACTACTATTTATACTACCACTTTTCCTTGTATGTCTTGTTTAAAATTAATTATTAATGCGGGGATTCAAAGATTAGTTTATAAGGAAGGTTATAATATGGAAAATAAGGTAAAAGAAGAATTGATTAATGAATCTGGGATAATTATTAACCAATTTAGTGAATAAGTTTAAAAAATGATGTTAATATAAACTAATCTTTAATATGATAATATTTTCCTTTTTTTAATTGAAAATTAATAATTCCAAAATCTAATAAGGTTAATTTATTTTTCTTATAAATAACCAGAGATGTGTTTATTAAATAATAAAAATATGTGATTAGATATGGAAAACCTTGTTGTTATGAAGTTTGGAGGCACTTGTCTACAGGATAAAGCTTCTTTCCAACAGATAACTTCCATTGTTAAAAATCATTTAAGATCCACTAAAATTGTAATAGCTGCATCCGCAGTTAAAAGAATAACTGATAAATTAATCGATTATTATACTAGAACGTGTCAAGAAGAACCCGATTGTGAATATATCATTGATGAAATATATAATATTCATGAAGATTTGATTCATCAAATTTTTGATAAACAGATAAATGGAATTACAAACTGTATGGATTTTTTAAAAAAACATATAAAAGAATTGAGACAGATTGGACGAGTAATTCAACTCATTAGACCCAGTGAAGCCATTCAAGATATTATCCTTTCTTATGGTGAAAAAATAAGTACTTTCATATTAACCCAATACTTGATATCCTTAGACATTAATGCAAAATTTATATCATCAGATGAAATTATTGTTACAAATGATAATTTTGGAAGAGCTCTTCCTTTAATGGAAGAAACTGAAACATTAATAATAGAAAAACTAGTTCCTCTTTTGAAATCAGATTTATTCGATGTTATATGCGTTACAGGATATTATGGTTCTACAATAGATAAAAAAATAACAACTTTAGGGCGAGGAGGAAGTGATCTAACCGCAGCAATTCTCGCCTATGGTTTAAGAAAACATTTTAATTGCAATGTAATTTATTGGAAGGATGTAAAAGGTTTTTTAGATGCTGACCCAACCGTTGCTGAAAAAACTTCTCTTTTAAAAGAAATATCTTATATTGAAGCAAAGGAACTTGCATTTTTTGGGACAAAAGTCTTACATCCGTTATGCCTTGATGTTAATGAAAAAGGAAATATTCCTTCTGAAATAAGATCATTTAAGGAACCTAATTCAGATGAATTTACAAGAATCGTTAAAGATGTAGTCAAGGATGAGAAAGTGATAAAAGCTGTAACTTCAATTTACAAACTTTCTATGGTAACTGTTGAGAGTGATACCATGGTTCCATTATCTGGTACAGCTTCCAAACTATTTTCTCTTTTAGGAGATAATAATATAAATATTGTATTTATATCACAAAGTTCTTCAGAAAATAATATAACCTTTGGAATTTATTTGGAAGATTCGAAAAAAATTAGCTTTTTATTACGAAATTCTGAATTATTTGGAAAGAAATGGTTTCGAATAAAAATTGATAATGATATTTCTTTAGTGGCTGTTATCGGAGCAGGAGTTCTTCATACTCCCGGTATAGCTGGAAAGGTTTTCACAACCCTCGGAAATAATAATATTAACATATTGGCGATAGCGCAAGGGTCTTCAGAATTAAATTTTACAGCGATAATTGAAAGAGATAATTGTAAAAAAGCTGTAAACGTGCTATATAATACGTTTATAAATCAGAAATAGAAGATTAGATTAAAAATTCAAATTAAAAAATTAAATACTTAAAAATCTTTGAATTTTTCTTTGGCTATCTCACTTCTAACCTTTTTCCATCTATCTGGAGATAAGTCATTGATAAGAGCATTATTACAAATCTCTTTACCAATAATTACTTTAGGATTATTTGCCCAATTGACATCTAATAATAAGCAGAAATAGTAAACTGAAGATTGGATTAAAGCAATTAATTGACCGATTCCTCTCTCATCAGGATCTTTTAGCGAAATCTTTGCAGAAGGTACGCCTTGCTCAATTAAAGCTTGAAATGTTGCATCTGCTTGAAAATTTATAATAGCTTGTGCTGATTGACTATTAACATATTTAATTGAAGACGCTAAAGGGAGATCAGGAATTTCAAATTCTATTGTCCATAATAGAGGGATTACAGCTCCCTTAGTTCCTCCCAATAGGTATTCTAAGATTGAATGTTGGCATAAAGGAGCAGATTGATATGCTCCCATCATACCTTTATTGTCTTTTCCTGTACTTTCAGAAATTTCTTGAACTAACAATCCCACACTTCCTTCAAGGTTTTTTGAATACGGCATAGAAAAAATGGTTTTATACCCTTTATTATATAAAAGAAAAAAATACGCTGCTAATTCTAATGCTAAATTTTTTTTCTCCTCCTTAAATGATTTGTAGCCATCATCCAAACCTTTTAAAAACTCCTCTATCCTAATTCCTGCTAGATAAGCCGGTACTATTCCAACATTCGAAATAGAACCTGCAAATCGTCCTGATAAATCCGGTACATCAAGAATGGGTATATTATTTTTAACTAAAATGTTATACATTGTTCCCTTTGAAGACAGTCCTAAGAACTTATACCCCCTTTTCAAAAACGTACCAATTGTGGAATTAATATCTAATGTTTCTCCCCCTCTTGATATAGGAATAACTATTGAATTATCGGGAGTCGTTTTATCTAAACAACCTTTTAATTCTACTGCTCTTGAGCTTACAACAGGAAATATTTTTTTCCTTGACAAATGCTTTAAAGCAAGGAGAGTCTGTATTGAACCTCCCGTTCCTAATACTATAACATTTTTAATAAGATCTAAATTGAACTGTGTAGAGACATCTTGTATCTTTTTCATATCAATATATGATTTCGTATCAGTAAAAAAGGGGGGATCCCATTTCTTTCTATTCTTTTCTATAAGGTGGTAGGATTTTGTTATAAAATCCCTCTTCAATTCTGGATAATACTCAAGACTCAATCCTATATTCACTGTTAACTCACTTTATTATAAACTTTTTAATAAAGAAATATAATTTGTATATAAATATATTATTAGTTCATTCTATTTAGTAATCTAAATTGATTAAATTATGTAACTAATAATAAAAAGAAATAAAATTTAGTAAGACTTACTATATAAGTATCACAAAAATATGAATAAAGGGGTTGCTTAATCGTATGTCTGATGAACAGCTTTTATTTTTATTACAAAATTTAGTAGATAGTATCGATGGTGTTCGATCTGCTGCTATCGTTAGTACAGAAGGATTTATCGCTCACTCTATCCTTGAAGAGGGGCTTTCTGATCTAAAAATAGCAGCAATGACGGCTACAATAATTTCTGTAGCGGAGAGAGTATTGGTTGAATTAAAATCTGGTAATTTAGATCTATGTATCCTCCAAGGAGATGAGGGAAATTTTATTGTGATGCAAGCTGGCAGTGATTTAATACTTGCATTATGTTTAGATATGGATGCGAGAATGGATACTTGTTTTATAGAAATGAGAAAGACTTCTGAACAAATTAAGAGTTTTTATTAATTTGTTAATAATCATCAGCTTTTCTTAAATTAATTTAAAAATTGAAAAATTAGAAGTCTATTCTTTTTAAAATACTGTTAGTAATATTTATACTATAATATGTTTAAAGTATTAAAAATACACTAAAATTTTATATTAAATGTGAGAAAAGATGGCTAAAGCTAGCGAATTAAAAAATGACGCAGAAATTGAGATAGATAAACCCTACTACTGCACAGAATGTAAACGTAACCACACTAAGGGAAAGATTTATAAAGAACATTTTGAATTTGCAAAATTTGAAGATACTGAGAAGACTAACTCAGAGGAAGATCAAAAAGAAATGGAAGAAGATACTATCGTTGACGATGACTATGACGATGAAGCTGAATTAATTGAGGCATTTGATGAACTAGAAAATGAAGAAGAAGGAGAAGAAGATTTAGAAGATGATGTAACAGGTGATATAGATATAGGGGATGGGGTAAAAATTAGTATAGATGCGGTTAAAAAGCTCCCAGGAGTAGGAGAAGCCACACTAAAAAAACTTATTAAAGCGGGTTTTAACAGTCTTGAATCCATTGCATATACCCCTCCAAGTATCATTCAAGAGGAAAGTGGTTTAGGAGATAAAACAACTGCCAAGCTTATAAAAGTATGTATGGAAAAATTGGATATTGGATTCAAATCTGCTGAAGTTATTTGGGAGCATAGAAAGAATATTGCTCGAATAACAACCAGTAGCCAAGAACTAGATGACTTATTAGGAGGTGGGCTTGAGACAGGATGCCTTACCGAGTTTTTCGGTGAGTTTAGAACAGGCAAGACGCAATTAATGCATCAATTATGTGTAAATGTACAGTTACCTAGAGAACAGGGTGGTCTTGAGGGTAGGGCTTTGTATATCGATACTGAAGGTACATTTCGACCTGAAAGAATAATCCAAATGGCAGAAGGACTTGATCTTGATCATAACATCATTCTAAAAAATATTATTTTTGGAAGAGCATATAATTCAGATCATCAAATACTCCTAATAAAAGAAGCAGCAAACCTAATAAAAGAAAAGAATATCAAATTAATTGTGGTGGATTCATTAATCGGTCACTTTCGCAGCGAATATATTGGTAGAGGTACGTTAGCAAATCGACAACAACTTATCAATGCACATTTACATGATTTATTAAGATTAGCGGATATTCATGCTGAATTAGGAGTGATTGTTACAAATCAGGTGCAATCAAAGCCGGACGTTTTTTATGGTAATCCTCTACAAGCAACAGGGGGAAATGTTGTCGCTCATGGATCTACAATACGAGTTTATCTGCGAAAAGGAAAAGGAGAACAACGTGTTGCCAAAATAGTAGATGCCCCTCATTTACCAGAGGGAGAGGCGGTTTTTAGCATTACAGAAAATGGAATAACTGATTGAATGTTAGAAGACTAAATATAAATTAAAATAAAAAAATAGTATTAAGTTTCTTCAAAAATTAATTCTATCTAATATTTATTTGACGTTTTTACTCTTTGATTTTTTAGTTTTTTTTGGTTTCTTTTTCTCTGTTGGTGCCGTTTTAAGCCTCTCAGTCACAGTTTCTTTCTTATCTCCTGCTATTGTTGGTTTAGATGTTTCAGATACTTTCTCTTCCGTTCTTTTTGCTGCTGATGGTTTGGATGCTTCAGCTATTTTTTCTTTCGTTTCTTTCGCTGGCGATGTTTTAGATGTTTGGGGAATTTTCGATTCGGGTTTCACTGTGACTTGTTCTTTCCGCAACAAGCTTTTCTTTTTTGATCTTCTTCTTAAGATTAATACACCCGTTAGTATAGCACCAATAGAACCTCCGATGATAACAAAGAATAAAATTATTAATGGGAATTCGCCATCCTCTACAGGTATTAATTCAATATCAGTAATTTCTAATGAAGCTGAAGTGTATGTACCATTACCAGAATAAAAAACTGTAATATTAATTCTAATAGCCTCGCTTGGGACAGTTATTCTATAGTTTGTGATGCCACTCGAATCTGTTATAGCATACATAGATGATGTTGAGATTCCAAAATCAATTATTACGGATATATTTGCCTTATTGATTGCATATTCATCATATAACTCATAATATAATTTCAAGCTTAGATCAAATGAATCTCCTTGCCTAACATTAGTCGGTTTCTGTATGCATTTGATTTTTGCAATTAAATTATTAATTCTAAAGTTATATACTCTTGTACTATTTTCGTAATAAGTTTTATTAAAAGTAATACTAAAATTATAGAAGCCAAATGGTAATGAATTTGTGTTTATTTCCCATTCGTAAATGCCATTAAGGTTTCCCAAACTTATATAATCTTCTCCATTAAAAGTTAGGGTTCCAACAGCCCCTGTTATTATCTTACTAGGATAATTATTTATGAAATTTGCAAACACTGTCATATTTTCTCCTGCTTGAGCCTCATAAATAGAACCATTTAACGAAAGTATTTGATTATATTGAGTTATATTTAATATGTTTATTGAAGTAAGGCCAATTATATTTATATTTAACAACTCAGTACTATTATAATAACTCGCTTTATTTAGCATAAAGTAAATAGTGAAGGGACCATAGCCATCGAATTCAGAATGCCTTAACCAGAGTTCTATCTGATAATTTCCACTTACATAGCTAATATTTGTGCTTGAATATGTTCCTCCTAACCCCACTTTCCATTGGATATCAGCAAGATCGATGGGTATATTCTTTACGGAATCATCAAACGATAATTCAATTATTAATATTTCGTTAGAATAAAAAGTTTGATCTTGAGTAGGTGAATCCAATTGAGATCCTGTTAATCCTAAAATGTTGAGATTGAGGGATTCGGTTTGATTATAATAATTGGTTTTGTTTAACATGAGATGAATAGTAAAGGAGCCATAGCCATCGAATTCAGAATGCCTTAACCAAAGTTCTATCTGATATTTTCCAGTATTATATGTTACGTTTTCACTAGAATAAGTACCTCCTAATCCCACTTTCCATTGGATATCAGCAAGATCGATGGGTATATTCTTTACGGAATCATCAAACGATAAGATAATCGTTACTATCGCATCCGAATCATAGGTTTGATCTTGAGCAGGTGAGTCTAATTGAGACGTGGTTAATCCTAAAATATTGAAACTGAGGGATTCAGTTTGGTTATAATAATTGGTTTTGTTTAGCATAAGATAAATAGTAAAGGGACCATAGCCATCGAATTCAGAATGCCTTAACCAAAGTTCTATCTGATACTTTCCAGTACTATATGTTATGTTTTCGTTAGAATAAGTACCTCCTAGTCCCACTTTCCATTGAATATTAGCACTATCGATAGGAATACTTTTAACTATATCATCAAACGATAAGGTAATCGTTACTATCGCATCCGAATCATAGGTTTGATCTTGAGGGGGTAAATCTATTTGAGATGTAGTTAATCCCAAAATGTTGATATTAAGGGATTCGGTTTGATTATAATAATTGGTTTTATTTAGCATGAAATAAATAGTGAAGGGACCATAGCCATCGAATTCAGAAAGTCTTAACCAAAGTTCAATCTCATAATTTCCAGTATTGTATGTTACGTTTTCACTAGAATAGGTACTTCCTAGCCCCACCTTCCATAGGATATCGGCATTATCGATTGGGATATTTTTTACGGAGTCATCATATGATAATGTTATGGTTATTATCGCATCTGAACCGTAGGTTTGATTTTGAGGTGGTGAATCTATTTGTGAAGTAGTTAATCCTAAAATATTAAAATCTAATTGTAGAGTCTGATTATAGTAATATGTTTTATTTAGTATCATATAAATAGTAAAGGGGCCATAGCCATCAAATTCAGAATGCCTAAACCAGAGTTCAATCTGATAATTTCCAGTGTTGTATGTTACATTTTCACTAATGTAGGTACCTCCTATTCCCACCTTCCATTGGATATCTGCACTTGTAATGGGAATTCCTTTTAGCGTATCATCAAATGATAATATAACAAGTAAAATATCATCTGAGTTATAAGTTTGATCCTGAGAAGGTGAATCAATTTGAGAGGATGCTGGTATAGGATTTATTGTTAAATTAAATTGATAAGATACATTTGCCCAGTTAAATTTAGTCATTTCAATCCTAATTATAAAAGTCCCCATCTTATCATATGTCGGTATTATCCATGAATAAATTCCATTAGTTACTGTACTACTGTTATAATAATAAATATCATTAAATAATAATAAGCAATTAGAACCGGAATTTATCCATTCTTCATTTAATTCATCCCAAAACGTAAAATAGATGGTTGTATTATAACTTAATAGGCCCACGAAAGTATTATTCGATGAATAATAAGTTAAATTTTCAGGAACTCCCGAAATATGATTAATTTGAGAAACCTCAGAAAGAGAACCATTTGTCGGAATGAATATTATACTTATATTTCCATAAATTATTGATGTCTTATAATCCTCTTTCGAGAAG
>SMTZ1_10004175_pt1 | contig 14547 bp, 14 predicted proteins | sample DeeMarSWOR136_30_FD_25667 | JGI IMG/M metagenome (IMG submission 25667) | reverse complement strand
TCCAGGCTCAAGGTTATCCGGAAGAATCATAATTCCTGTGTGATCTTCCGTAAGGCCCATCTCATCTTCAGCCAAGAGCATACCCATGGATCTCTCTCCCCTGATAAGGCTCTCCTTAACCACCATTCCATTGGGGAGTACCGTGTCCGGGAGGGCCAAAGGCACCACGCTACCCTCCTTAAGATTGGGAGCACCGCATACCACTGGAACACTGTCATTGCCCGTATCCATCTGGCAGATAAAAAGCCTGTCCGCACTTGGGTGTTTTTTAAAAGATATTATCTTTGCGGCTACGACGCCATTGAGGGACTGGCCGATTGGTTCGATTCCTTCCACCTCCAGTCCCCTCATGGTCAGGAGATCAGCCAGGTCCCGGCATGACATATCAATATCTACGTAATCTCTCAGCCAATTCAAGCTCAGTTTCATCTTTTATCTCATTTAAGAATATCGATTTCTTTTTAGAATTTGTATATGACGTTGATCCCTGCTGGGCATATATACAGTAACTTTATTATGCATAAATCTACCTAAAATTCAAATATTTAAGAGCATTACTTAAACAGTTTGTTTAATATCAAGATGGCGATCTCTCGGCGTCTTGGATCTCTTTTCAGAATTGGCTTAAAAAGCGCATGTCGTTTTTATAGAAAAGCTGGATATCATCTATTCCATATTTAAGCATCGCGACCCTCTCTATTCCCAACCCAAAAGCAAAACCTGAATAGACTTCAGGATCATAGCCAACAAATCCGTATACGGCAGGATCAACCATACCCGCACCCAAAATTTCGATCCAACCCGTATTAGAACATGTTCGACAACCTTTTCCCCCGCATATCACACACTGGATATCCACTTCCGCGCTTGGCTCCGTGAAAGGGAAAAAGCTAGGTCTGAACCTTAGGTCAATATCCGCTCCGAACGTCTGATGAACAAAGCTCGTAAGGGTTCCTTTTAGATCACCGAAGGTGATTCCTTTATCAACAAGCAGTCCTTCTACCTGATGAAACATGGGTGTATGGGAAACATCAGAATCACTTCTGTAAACCTTGCCAGGCGCGATGATGCAGACAGGAGGCTTCTGTTTCTCCATGGCACGGATCTGCATTGGAGATGTGTGTGTCCTCAGGACTACCCCGTCGGAGACGTAAAATGTATCCTGCATGTCTCTGGCCGGATGATCTTTGGGAAAGTTAAGTGCCTCAAAATTGTAATAGTCCGATTCAACATCAGGGCCTTTCACAATCCTGTATCCCATCTTGACAAATATATCGCATATCTCTCTATTGACCTGATTAATAGGATGCAAATGTCCCCTAAGAGGCTCTCTGCCAGGTAGGGTAATGTCAAGAAAAACTTCCTTTTTTACCCCCTTCGCTTCTATTTTCTTTCGGATCTTTTCCAGCCTGGCCAAAAGTTCGGACTTAATCTGGTTGGCCAGTTTTCCTGTTACAGGCCTCTCTTCAGCAGGTAATTCCCTAAGTTTCTTTATCTCGGAAGTGACTCGGCCCTTTTTTCCAAAATATGCTATCCTAAAACTTTCCAGGCCGGAAACGTCTTCAATTAGATCAAGCTCTTTTAATGCCTTTTCTTTTATGTTAAGTAGATTCTCTTTCATGGGAAAAATCATTGTTAATAAGTTTCAAAATAATAGATTAAAGGCTGTCATTGTTTATATTTAAGCCCCGCTTGTTTCGTCAAGCGAGGCCTCTTATAGGTATGCTGAGACAGAAATTTTTAGATCCATTGCATCAGGTTCATTTAAAGGCTCTGAATGGGGTGGATTATTTTGCCATGCCAGCTATCTTTGAAAATGCAGCAGGATCGTTTACGGCCATATCAGCCAAAACCTTCCTGTCAAGCTCAATGCCTGCCTTGACAAGACCACCCATTAGTTTACTGTATGACAGCCCATTTTCTCTAGCTGCCGCATTTATCCGTATTATCCATAGTTTTCGAAAATCTCTTTTTTTATTTCTCCTGTCACGATAGGCATATGATCTAGCTCTGTCCAAAGAAACAGTGGCAGTCCTGAAAAGCTTGCTATGTCCCCCCCTGAAGCCCTTCGCTGCATTAAGAATCTTCTTTCTCCTATGCCTGGCCTTGGCCCCTTTTTTTACTCTTGGCATTTTATCATACCTCTTTATGATTTTCTTATATAATCTTTATTAAATTTTATTCAAGATTAAACTATTTTAAATATAACTAATTATCTTTTATTGATTATATCTGTTTAAAAAGTTTAAACTGAAATTATTCTCGAAATATTTTCACCTTACCTATAAGGCAGGAGTCTGTTTACATTCTTCAGGTCCGAAGGATCGACAAGGCTTGATTTACGCAGGTTCCTTTTTCTTTTCGTGCTTTTTTTAGTTAGAATATGACTTGCATACGCCTTATTTCTCACGATCTTTCCCGTGCCCGTGGTTTTGAACCTTTTTGCCGCCCCACGGTTTGTCTTCATTTTTGGCATTATACGACCTCCATTTACTACTCTTGGTATAAAATATAAGGATCATCTCCAAAATTAGTTGATCGATGATCAGGATTCAAGGATTCGAGTGAAAAATTTTAAAATAATATATTGAATTTAGAACAGGGAATGTTGATTTACAAAGGGAAGTAAAACTTCAACATTCGAAATTTTATTGTTCAAGATGATCCTGAATCTTGGAAAAACAAACCATTGAAGCCCAGAACCCTTTCTCCCAACTAATTGGGAGAAGAACCAAATGTAAAAAAGGTTATTACTTAATTCTATTTGGGGACAATGACCATGGTCACGTTCCTACCTTCGTGCCTAACTTCCTGATCAACCGTGCCCTCTTCCGCTATTTGCTCGGCGATCCGGTTCAGCAATTCAATGCCTACATCCTTATAGGCTAATTCACGTCCCCTGAACATTACCGTTAATTTAACCCTGTTTTTTCTGCTAAGGAATTTTTTCAGGTTCCTTATCTTGTACTCCACGTCATGATCGTCAGTATGAGGTCGAAACTTAATCTCCTTGAGCTGAAAGGACTTGGCTTTTTTTCGAGCCTCCTGCACCTTTTTGCTGGCCTGATACTTAAATTTACCATAATCCATGATCCTGCACACCGGAGGATCAGCGTTGGACGCGACCTCTACGAGATCCAATCCCTCCCCGCTTGCCACATCAAGGGCTTCCTGAACAGGCATAATGCCGAGTTGCTCTCCATCGCTCGAGATCAATCTGACTTTACCGGCTCGGATCATCTCATTTACTCTGATTTCATCGGACTTACTTGCTATAGCTCTACCTCCTTTGTCTGCAATCTTCACGAATATGATCTATGAATTCTCCTTCGGTCATAAAAGCGAGATTTTTACCTGTTCTTACCCTTGCGGTTACACCGCCTTTTTTAACTTCCTTATCCCCAATGATCAACATATAGGGAATCTTCTGCATCTGGGCTTCCCTGATCTTCAATCCCAACTTCTCGTTTCTGAAATCCGCTTCAGCTCTGATATTCGCATCTATTAAGCCCTTTAAAACCTTTTCACCAAAAGGGATGCTCCTATCCGTTACAGTGAGAATACACGCCTGAACAGGAGCTATCCAGGCGGGAAAAGCGCCGGAATATTGTTCTATTAATACGCCTATGAATCTTTCTAAAGAGCCTAGAATAACCCTATGAATCATGACCGGTCGATTTTTTCGGCCATCAGAATCAATATATGACAGATCAAACCTTTCCGGCAATGTAAAATCACATTGAACGGTAGCACATTGCCATTTCCTGTCAAGGGCATCCTTAAGTTTAACATCTATCTTGGGACCATAAAATGCTCCGTCCCCCTCATTAATCTGGTACTCGAGTGAAATATCATTGGCGGCATTTATAAGCGCTTTTGTAGATATTTCCCAGTCTTCATCCGAACCGATCGATTTTTCCGGTCGAGTGCTGATCTCAATCTCATAATCGAACTTAAAGACTGTCATAACGTCCCTGATAAAATCAAGCACTCCTTTGATCTCCGCGTCAAGCTGTTCAGGTGTGCACAGGATATGAGCATCGTCCTGGGTGAACTCCCTTACCCTTGAGAGCCCATGAAGCACGCCGGAACGCTCATGCCTATGAACCAATCCGAGTTCGAAATATCTCTTTGGGAGATCACGGTAACTCCGTATTTTAGACCGATATATGAGCATATGGGAAAGACAGTTCATGGGCTTTATTCCATATGACTGTTCATCAATAACAGTGAAATACATGTTTTCACGATAATTATCAAAATGCCCGGACTTTTTCCACAAGTCGGTCTTAATGATCTGAGGTCCCTTTACAATCTCATATCCGCGCTTTATGTGTTCCTGAATCTCGAACTCCTCAATTATATGGCGCAGAAGGGCTCCCTTGGGATGCCAAACTACCATCCCAGCTCCAATCTCTTCATAGGTATTGAAGAGATCGAGCTGTTTCCCAAGTTTGACATGGTCTCTTTTTTTTGCCTCTTCAAGTTTCTGAAGATATTTCTTAAGGTCTTTCCTTTCAGCAAAAGCCACACCATATATGCGGCTGAGCATAGCTTTGTTTTCGTCTCCGCGCCAATATGCCCCGGCTGTCTTGATAAGCTTAAATGCCTTAATCATGCCTGTGGAAGGGAGATGAGGACCGCGACAAAGATCCGTAAAGCTCCCCTGTGTATAAAGGGAGACCATTTTCTCACTTAGCTCCTCTATTATCTCTATCTTATAAGCTTCACCTTGTGCTCTAAACAGCTCCACAGCATCGCTGCTGCTCATCTCATCTCGCTCGAACGGGAGGTCCTGCTTGATTATCTCCTTCATCTTTTCTTCAATCAACGGGAGATCATCCTCTTTAAAGGGCCTTTCATAATCAAAATCATAATAAAAGCCACTTTCGATCGCTGGACCTATAGTCACTTTAACTCCTGGGAATAGCTCCTTAACGGCCATTGCCATGACATGGGAAGTGCTGTGTCTCAGGATTTCAATGCCCTCATCGGATTGCATAAATACAGGTTCCAGCTCAGAATCAGAGTCTATGGTGGCGGAAAGGTCCCTAAGTATACCGTTGATCTTTACTGCAACGACACTCTCAATACCCTTTATATCGAGAAGCTTTAGGGCCTCAAGACCTGAAGAAGGTCCTTCCTCAATATTAAGAGGACTTTGATCTTTAAGATAAATTTTATATCCCATCACTGATCCACAAAGAAGATAAGGCATCCAAAACAAGCAGTTAACTCACCCAGATGCCTCATCTAACTTTTCATTTAAATTGGATTTTTTCGTAAAAACTTAATTAAAATATTAATGGATAGAAGCCAAGTGTTACACAGCAGTATGTGATCAATATTTAAGATGGTTTAATAACCGGATATTCTTAAAAAATCAAGCAATTTTTCAAAAAATCAATTTAAATTATTGGTATCGTTCAAAAGTGTTGGCACCGGTTCTATTAAGTATTATATGCTATATGCCCTAACTATCCTGTAATGCCATTTTTCTCAAAGCGATATCTAATATTTAAATTGCATGTGGTCTGATTTTTAAGGGTTTAAGATGCCTTTTCTCTTGTAATATCAAGGTATTCTGCTGCAATTGTGGGGACGCAAATCCTCAAGAATCAGACCACCGAGAAATTTCAGATTGGCATATAGAGCAATTCATTATGTGGTAAAAAGGATCTACGTCATCATTGCGGTATTGCATCGAAGGCAAATTAATATAAAAGGTGATGAACTGGTGAGTTTTAATATGAGAAAGCCTAATTTTTAAGAAATGGAAAGACTAAAGGAACAGATTATATCAGCTCACTCAGCTTTTGCTCTATCAAGATCATCCATAATAGCAAGTGCATCTCTGGACTGGTTTCTGTATTCCTTGAAATTCTTGGCCATGGTGAATGCTTCTTTGGCTGTTTCCCAATCCTCCATATCCCATGCTGTAAATCCCTTGAGATAGTATGCGAGTCCGTTCTTAGGAGCAAATTCTATGCATTCATCGAGCGCTTTGATAGCTTCCTTGTTCCTTCGAGCATCATAAAGAATTTGAGCCTTCTGGATTAGAAGTTTTTCCGAAGGGTTCTTAGAGATTAAACTGTCAAGGTAAGAGACAGCCTTATCAACGCGCATTGTATTTGCGTACATCTGAGAAATTCTGATTTGGTCATCCTCATTGGAGGCTCCCTCTTCTAAAATGGATTCAAGACATTTTGCAATCCTAAGTGGTACGTTTAGGTAGCTGTATAGTTCAAGCAGGTAATTCCAATCTTTTCTGCTTTCCGGTGGTTCGATGCGATAGCCGATTTCAAGCGCGCTGGCAGCCCCAGCGTAATCAGAATAGGTGATGCGAAGATCCGCGAGTAATTGCCAGTACTTTTTTTCTAAAGTGAATAGATCAAGGGCCTTTAAAATATATTCTTCAGCCTTCTGGTTATTCTCCTGCTCCATATATAGGGAAATTATCATTTCGAACCATTCAGATTCAGGCTCTTTAGTTAAAGCGATCATCCTGTTATATACCCGGATGGTTTCATCCAGTTCTTCAGCGTAATAATAACATGCCGCAGCATTGTTTAGATCTTCTATGTCCTTTTCTTCCCTGACATCATAGAGCTTTTCAAATAATTGGGCAGCCTTGTGAAACTGTTCTAATTCATATGTCACAGCGGCATAGTTGCCAAGCAAGTCTTCAGATTCAGGATAGGCGGCATGTCCCTCCATATATGCCTTCTGTGCTTCCTCAGGTTCCTTATCCAGGTACCACAGTTGCGCAAGATACACGTACACGAGTTCTGGCACAATCTCCGGTACTTCTGCTTGCGCATTCGCAGCAAGATACGCCAATATGGGTGTTCTTGCATTTGTATAATCTTCCTGTTCGAAAAATTCTTGAGCGGCTAATAAGGCTGTATGAGCTCCACGCGGTAGTCTAATTTCGGCTTCTTCCGCTTCCTCGGCGTAACCATCAAAAGAGAAACAGATAATCACAAATGTAATAATCAGTAACAGGACTGATTTATTAAGCTTTTTGACCAGATGTTTTTTTTGCATTGATAATATCTTCTTTTATCTGAGTGTAAAGGAAATGGGTAATTTAACTATACAGCTTACAGGTTCTCCATCTTTTATGGCAGGTCTGAATTTATATCTGAGCACCGCCTCTAAAGCCGCTTCATCAAAAACACCCGCAATCTCTGAAGGCTCTACAGAACTGACTTCCGGCTCTAATACATCCCCTTCCTCGTTGACGACAAACCTTAAAATTATTCTTCCCTCAATACCTTGGCGTTTAGCAAGAAAAGGATATTGAGGATCAAGAGCCCTCAATACCCGTGGAGGTTGATCAACCTCTGTAAGATTAAAGGCGGTTGAAAAAGCAGATCTTGATATGTTGAAACTTCTTTGAGAAATTCCTGAAATTTTTATAGTCCCCGCAAGGTTCATGCCTCCCGCAAGGCTAACCCGCGGGAGATCAATTCTCGGCCTTGCTGTTTTAGTAGTTTGTTTTTTCTGTGATTGCTTTACCTTGCGCTCCAGCCTTTCGATCTTCTTATCCCTATCAAGCTCAGGAGGAGGTGGTGGTCTTCGTGAACTGATTAAAATGCTAGTCGCTCTTATAGTTTTTTTAGCTCTGGCCTGCATCGTGGAGAGCAGTGGCAGGGCGACAAAAAGGATTGTCGTAACGATAATTGCAGATAAAATACCGGTCGAGACGGATAAGTTGAAATTCTTATTCGCTGATGCAAGCATATCTATTCCTGTGTGGCAGCCACTACCACGTTTGTGATACCCGCTCGTCTGACTTCATCGAGGACCTCAATGGATACCCCAAACCGGCTGTTTGTATCTGCCGTAATAACGACGTTGCCAAGGGGATTCTCATGCTTAAAGCGCTCCATAATGGAACGCACGGAACGTATATCTACCATCTGATTTTCAATATGCACGGTCCCCTCTTCAGTAACCGCAACAATCATGTTGGTTTTCTCTTGTTGTTCCGCTGTTGAAGCGATCGGGCGCTTTACCTCTACTCCCGCCTCCTTGACAAAGCTTGTTGTAACTAGAAAGAAGATCAGCAGGATAAATACCATGTCGATAAGCGGCGCCATATTAAGTTCTGTGGTTTTGGTTTTACGTTCAGAACCCAGTGATAATTTTTTCATAACGCTTTCCTATCTCTAAAATTATGTTGCATCCAGCCTGGCCCTGGCAAGCCTCAGACAAAATCGTTGTATCCGTTCCAAAAGCTCGTCTGATCTACGGATTAAAAAACTGGCAAGAAATAATCCCGGAACGGCAATTACAAGACCTGTCTGAGTAGTAATCAGTGCCTCTGATATACCAGAAGCCAAGGCGCGCGCATTTCCTGTTCCAAACTCGGCAATAACCGAAAAGGTTTTTATCATTCCGCTAACAGTACCCAATAATCCAAGCAGGGGCGCGATAGAGGCAAGTAGTGAGATTGTACCCACATGCTCTTTTATATCTCCTTCCTGACGAATCCGAAGGCTCTCAATAATACTCTCATTCAGATCCGAGCTTTCTGTTCGCTCTTGGAGATATCCATCAACAATCTTCTTTTGCCATAGGGCGGCCTCGAATTCCCTTTTTCCCAAATCTCTGATGATATCTTCGGCCATCCTATCGCCTTTGGTAAGGGTATGCAGGTCAACAATTTTTTTCCCGATCAGATACCACATCCACAAAGATGTTAATATAAGCGGGTACATGACCCAGCCCCCGATCTGGATCTGTTTGACTGTGGCTTCTAATAAGTCATAGATCACTTTAGGCCTCCGAGACTGTACCTCTATTCTTTATGAGAGTAACGGCAAAAGCTGTTCCCTTCTCCTGCATGTCGTTTACTATACTATCAACCTGCCTTTGCAGAAAGTGATGGAGAAGCATAATCGGAACGGCGCATATTAGTCCAAATTGTGTTGTCAACAATGCCTCTGAAATACCACCGGCCATCATGGTCGGATCCCCGGTGCCTACTTCAGTAATCACTTTAAAGGTGGTGATCATGCCTGTCACTGTACCCAGAAGCCCTAAAAGCGGTGCAATAGCAGCAAGCAGAGACAAGGTCGTCAGAAACCTCTCCAGCGTGGGAATCTGCTTTAAAATGGCCTCCTGCAAAGCGTTTTCCAGAACTTCCTGGGTATGCCCAATATGTTCCATCACATCATGGAGCATCTGACATGTTGGAATACGGCTCTTATCCGAACAATAATTTCGCGCTTCATTCAACCTATTCTTTAGGACCAAGGACTTTATATCCGACATGATCTTTTCGGAAGCCCTCGACTTTGTTACCAGTACAATAAATCTTTCAACGGCCAGAAGTATGGCAAAGATTGCCACGGCGAGAATGGCATACATAATGGTGCCGCCCTTGGACAACCAGTCACGGAAGTCTTCACTCTCGGTCAGCTTGGTAAATCCTCCACCGGCTGAGGGATCTATGGGAGCGATATTTGATTTCTCATTAAAATAGGCCTTAATCTGTTGTTGCGTAGACCAGGGGATTTCGCCGGTAATGGCAATCAGACGCTCGCCCGAGGAATCGGGAACAAGAAATCCGACTGCTCCGTTTGCCATTCGATATAGTGTGGTAAATCTTCCTATGCGAATGATATCGCCTATTGTACTCCTGCCGTCAGGGCCGACAAATTCTCCTGTTCGACGCACGATTCTACCCTCTTCACCCATCTCCTGAAAAAAGAACTCTGTTAGGGTCATTATTCCTTCCAACCCGGGTAATCGCTTTGAAGTTGCTAAGGTATTAAGAATTTCCGTCCTTTCAGGATACTCCGCTGTAATGGGATTATCACGGCTTAAGCTGATGGCATCATTGGCGGTTCCGCGGATTGTACCCTCAATGGAGTCGATCTCCTCCTGCTCATTCGCAAGGTCTTCTTTAAGCTGATTCTCCACCTTTCGTAGGGATTCAAACTCAGCTCTGAGTTGATTCAGGGTGCGATTCTCCCTCTTCTCCTGTGCCTTAAGATTTGCCACTTCCTTTTCCAGAGCCGCCCTGTCCATTTTTGCCAATCGCTCCGTTTCAGCGGCATCTTCAATTGCTTTGTCCTGTTCACTGCTAATCTGACTGGCTAGTGAGCCCCAATCATCAGCCGCAGCCGCTATGCCTGCCAGAGCGATAAAGAACACGAACACCAAAGAGACTGTGATTTTTTTTCGATATTTTTTCATTATTTGACCACTCCTAAAGGAAGTTCAACGATTTCCGCAGTTCGTCTACGCTGGCCTATATCCAGGGCCCGTCGTATGCTTCTGCTTAAACTTTCCGGCAAAGGTTCCCACTGCTTGGACTCATGATTCCAGCGGCCTATCTGGGTGCCGTCCAATGTCATATATACCATAAGTACTCTGCCCAGCCGAAAAATTATAACCTCCGTCTCGTTTCCGTTAATAGTTAGCGTCTGGTCCTCTATTGTCTCTACCATTTTACCGTATTCGGTTTCGACCTGAAGGCCTTCAGCAAAAACCCTCCGGAGTTTCTCGCTCAGGGGCACATTATAATTGTTAAGCGAGTCTTTCAATATTTGCAGCCTCAAGTGTCGCTCATCCAGCAGAAAGGGAAGATCACTTTCGATAAAAGCTTCCATCCTGGCCACAACATCTTCCAGATAAGGTTCAAGACGTTCCCTCAGTTTATTGATCTCAACTTTAGCAAATTCCAGATTAGCTATATTCTCTTTCACACCTTTGATGTAGATTCGATTCTTTTCTTGTCGGTATTGCAGCCAGGTTATCCTATATTTCAGGTCACGGATTTCATCGAGAAGATCTTTCTTTTCCCAGGTCCATTCGTCCGCCGTTTCTTGTGCATTACCTTCTACGCCAATTGCTTGTGATACTTTGTCGCTTACTTTTTGAGGATCTGTCTGAGCTAAGGCCGCCTGACCCGCAAAAAAGCCTAAAAGTATCATTATTAATAGGATCCGTTGAATCATATTCCTTGCCTCCTCCTCTCTTAACCTCTACCGGTCAATACATCCCCCTTTTTTCAGTTATAATAGACTACTTGTATAATGCTTTTAAAGAGGAATTGCCACCAAAAAATTGCATTAAGCACAAAAATGCTAGGGTATATAAAATTTATATTAAGCACATGTCAAGGAAAAAATCTAGCCTATTTCTAAGCTTGAATATATTTTTAATTATCCTTTGCTATCATAGCGAAATAAAAAGAAAAATTCCATATAAGATAGGAGCTTTTTTGGAATATCAGCTGTCGCTTTCACCTAAACACGCATCATCGGAGGATGTTGGTTGATCATTTTGTTTGGATTAAACAAGAAGCACAATGAATAGATAGTAATTATCCTTGTTATTTATGGTAATGGTTTTTCAATTGGGGCTTCAGTAATCCAAAATAGATATCAAATTAAGGCATATTCCTAATTTTTAAGTCTAATAATAAAAAAGTATCTTTAAGATCATACTGTTTGTCAATATAAAAAATTAGTAACGTTCAAAAGTGTTGGCATACTGCTTTTCTATCATGTCGGTCAGAAAGAAACTGGTATTAAGACAGGTGTGTAAATTAATCTTGACAACAAGCTAAATTCCTATATGCTTTTATATAAATTAAAAAAGATTTTTAGACAAATCAATATCAATAAATAATCAAATTGTAGTCTATGTAACTTTGGTATACAAAGACCTTTCTGTTTGTCATCTTATATTATAGAAAAGACAGAAACAATAGACTTGGATATTCGTTCATTTCATCTCTTATGTCGCTTGCCGACATGATCATCTTTCGTAGTTATTTAGATCAAACACCTATTTAACCTGTATCCCCGGTATCCTGTTTTTGGACAAACATCGTTAATCATTACTCAGCTATATAAGGCAAATCCTTTTATAAGAAAACATGGCCGATTGCGTCGGGGCATCAAATATTTTTATAGAAGGGGGGTGAATAGAACATGAGACATTATAGAATGTACTTTTTATTGCTTGTATCTTGCCTATTCATTATCTGTTGCCCCTACTCTAAAACCTTGGCTAAAGACAATATTGCTGTTTTAGTTTTAGACCATAGTGTAAAACCAGTAGATACTGTTTCCTCTGGCCGGTTTCTTGAAATAGTCTGGGAGGTCAAGCTTTGCAACAAAGAAGAAGAGCCTGTCAACTTAATTATTACGATTTTATTTATGGATAAAAATGAAGATACACTGGAGAAAGCTGAAAAAAAATGCGCAATAAAGGCTAATGAAACCAGAATCTATTCAGATACGTTACTCTTGCGAACATCAATAGCAGAAGAGGTCGCTTCGACCAGCATAGACGTTCAGGTCGAATAATTCTTTGTTCAACTTTCCATAGAATAAAATCTTTTCAGTACAAATTCTTACCCTCCTGCCTCGGCCCGCCATTAAGAGAGCATCTGTTCTTTAGGCATTTTAAATTCTCAACGCGCGTCCAATGTTCTGGTAACATTCAAAAGCGCATGCGTTCTCATTGTTGTATGTTCTTAATTCATTTGACATCCGTTAGCCTTTTATCTAATTTTTTAATTGGTCAATCTGTCAGGCTATTGCAATTGTGTATAGGGAAAAATGATTGGGAATAATGATAAAGAAAGAAAATAACTGGATTTTATGCCTTTTATCAGGATTTAGAATTGCCTTTCTTTCCGCGCTGTTCGTTATCTTAGGCGTATGTTTTACATTGTGGCTATTGGAGAACTGGCAGCTTCAAAAAGAGATTGTAGTTATTTATACAAGCATCTTCTATGGATTAATTTACTTTATTGCACGGGCTGGTGTTCGAGTAAAAAGTTATAGGCAAAACGCAAATCTTAATGAAAAAAATTTGAAAGATAAAATAGAATCTCCATTCAAAATTAAATCCCTAATATCACGGGTTCGTATCATTGCATGGTATTTCTTCTGGATCTTTTCCATCCTTTGGTTAACACCTGCAGCTGTTATATACTGGGCTTCACCGCTGCACCCAAACAGAATTATTATGCTATTTGCCTTTATTCTGAGCTTGGCTACCGCGTCGATATATTTTATAGAAAATATTGAAAAATTCCTATCAATAACAAACCGTTTGATATTTTATTTGGGCGCATGTCTTGGTTCAATTATAACCATCTATATATTTTCATTACTATATCTAAAATAAACTACTTCAACGCATTCGCTCCTTAACCCTTTGATTAATGGTTTTTGCAACATCTTTTATCTCTGTTTTTAGGATATCCATTTTTTCTTCACTAAGGCTCGCCTTAAATCCAACAACATATATAGATGCTACCTGATTTTTCTCTCCTGTGATAGACACGGCCACTGCCCTTACACCGGATATATATTCCTCGTAATCCACGGCATAACCGTTGTTACGCGTATTTCTTATCTCTTTAATAAACTCTTCCTGATCCGTTATTGATTTTTCAGTATATTTGGGGAGTCCTTGTTCCTTTATTATCTCTATAACCTTGTCCTCATCCATAGTAGCCAGAAGAGCTTTTCCGGGTGCCGCGGCTAATAGAGGGAGGGTGGAGCCCACAGGTGATGTGATCTTGAAATCATGTCCGCACTCAACAACGTCAAGCACCAATATTGACTTGTGATCTCTATTTAGTGACCCTAAGAAGACCGTCTCCTGAACCCTTTCCATGAGTTCTTCCATAACAGGCCTGGCTATTTCACGCAGATCCAGCTGGGTATATGCTTTTCGTCCAAGTTCGAAAAGGGTTAGACCCAGTTCATACTTCCTTGTGAATGGGTCACGCGTTAGGGCTCCAATATCCTCAAGTATGGAGACAATCCCATGGACAGTGCTCTTGGCAATATTGAGGGACTTGGCGATCTCATTAAGGCCCATACCGTCCCTTGATGAAGATACGAATCTGAGTATATCAAAGGCTTTTTTTACTGAAGGTGCGAGATATCTTTTCCTCATTGTTCACCATAATGAACTTTTTTATATTATTTATATTATATTTTTGTAAATTGTCAATGGATTAATGTTATATCTAATATGATATAACTATCTAATAAGACTCTTTTTCCTTGACAATAGTGTTATATATGATATCGTCATTTCATTAGATGTTCATGTGAATGAACCCGATAATCAATAATGACCAAATCTATCTTGTTTTTCATAAATCATAATTATCGGAGCATTTTAGCTGATGGACTTTGTCACATTTGTGGAAGGACCGCTTTTAAAAATTGTCTTTTTTATCTTTTTTACCGGTGTCTTTATTAGAATTGTCCTTTTCATATTTTCGATAATAAAGAGCGGCATTCATCAAGAAAACAAAATCAGCTATTTTTTAAAGATCTTCGCACGGTCTCTGGCACCTTTTCATATGGCCGTACCTAAAAGGCCTATCTATTCATTACTCCGATATATTTTTCACATATGCCTTTTTGTTGTTCCCATATGGCTGGGGGGGCATATCTCATTCTGGGAGGGATCCAGGTTTGGATGGTCTTGGACAGCATTGCCTTATGAATGGGCTGACAGAATGACACTTCTTCTATTGGCGCTGGCCGTTTT
>SMTZ1_10004174_pt1 | contig 14547 bp, 12 predicted proteins | sample DeeMarSWOR136_30_FD_25667 | JGI IMG/M metagenome (IMG submission 25667) | reverse complement strand
TCTGCGACATATGTATAATCAAAGAATAATTTGTTGTAATAAATTATAGGAAGAAATACTCTAAACCTATTAAGTTTTATTAAATAAAGATCATGATAATTTTTCAGTAAATGACAACAGATCAGATGAGATAATATAATTTCATTGATTTAATATCTCTTAGGATTTATTCCAAGCTTCAAGATTAAGCATATTGATTTTCTCTATAAATACAAAAAATTCAGAGATATTGTCTCCTTGATTCAACAGATAATTTAATCTAGAGATAAATATCACACTTTAATTAATCAGCTTTTCAGACTTTTCCCATGCTTTTTCATTGAGTAGCTTAATCGCATTAATTATTTTTTCTTCTGATAAATCATTCTCTTTAGAAATTAAATCATTTACTCTCTTAATTAATTCATTTTCAACATCTCTTAGCTTTTTACGATAAGATTCTCTTTCGGGATTCACTTTACTTGGTCCTGAGATAAAGGGTTTAATATAATCTAAGTGTCTTTTCCAAAACCATTCAGGATTGATTTCAGAAAAAGATTCGGATTCAAGAAATTTCTGATCTTCAATTGGAAAGATATAAGGTTTGAATATACTTAGACATGGTAGAACGCTTCCAGTAAACCAGTGAACGTTTATTTTTTTTTCTTTTTGGATATAAGAAACTTGAGAACTAGCAGTTATATCTTTCCTTCGATGTCTACAAATATTACCTTCATGCTCTCTAAGAAAATCCATCATTAAAGAGGGAGTGATTTTTCCCTTATTATCTTTCAATTGACGGTTAGAACATTCTATATAATTCGGGAAAGGTTGTATTGATGAAAATGTAGAAGCAAAATCAAAATCCTTGTCATCTTTGCAATAGCCTTTCTCTATCGCATGCTGAACAATGCCATTTCTTCTCATATCACCTTGTCCTCTTATAGAAATATCATTGGATATTGATCTAAAATCTTTTACCTTCTCTCCAATCCACCAATCCCCTGCTACTTCTAATACATAGGCTTCTTTGGGATCGGCAATTATAAATGAATTATGATAACTAGCCCCATCTTGATAATGAGCTCCCCCTTGTTTGTATTTCTCAATTAATTCTATTATTATATTTAATGAATCTTTTGCAGATTTTCCACGTTCAAGACCTAACCTTACTAGATCCATCCCTAGTAATCCATTTTCTCTTAATGGTTCTTTAGTCGCGAGAGCTTCATTGCCAATTACAACGCTATATTCATTCACTCCCATTTCAGCACCCCAAATCCAAAACGGCTTTGAGAGAATGACAGCATTAGTTTCTGAAACCTGGGGTATAGAAATATGAGTACATTTAAGATCATTCCCTTTATAATATTTTTTATGCGGAGAACATGTTATAACCTGAGCTTCTGAAATCTTCCTGTCTGAATTTTTACCAAAAATAACACTATTATCTAAAGTAGCATTATTAAGTGCTACATAAGTATCACACATAATATTCAAATAATCTATTTTTAGTTTTTATTATTCTTTAATTTGATTATTAAAAATAATTTATAAATGTTAAATTAGATTAAATGAAAAGAAATTAAAATTTGATTAACATAGTATTGTTTTAGTCAAAAACTACGGTAAATATTTTACGCTCGCCAAATCCCGATATCTTCATCAAAACCTAATTTTTCAGCATTGGTTTTTTCTCCGTTACAAACATCTACTAACTTTTTCCATAATAAATCTGAAATGCCTTCTATTGATTTACCATTTGTTATAATTGGGCTTGCATCTATATCGATATTGTTTGCCATATACTCACATGTTTTCGGATTTCCACAGATTTTAATTACTGGAGCTACTGGACATCCAAATGGTGTTCCACGACCTGTTGTAAAAACAATTATATTAGCTCCCGCAGCAGCAAGAGCAGTCACGGATATAACATCTAATCCGGGTTCCACCATTAACCATAATCCTTTTCCTTTAGGTTTTTCTGTATATTGAATAACACCTTGTATAGTAGCTTTTCCACCTTTAGTTATATTCCCTAGGGATTTTTCTTCAGGGGTACTTAATCCACCAGCTATATTTCCCGGAGAGCGGTTTTCAACTTGTTTTCCTTTAAATAGATTCATAATTTCCTGGGCAACTTCTTCATTTATTGCCCTTCTACTTAATAAATGTTCAGCCCCGGCCCATTCTGCCACTTCTGGAAGGATACTGGTTCCTCCTAAGTTTACTAGTTTATCAGACAGAATTCCAAGTGAGGGATTCGATGATAAACCTGACGAAAAATCGCTCCCTCCGCACTCTAAACCTAAAGTAATGTGCGAGAAATCAAAGAATTCTCTCTTTATTTCGCCTGCTTCTTTGGCAAGATTTTCACATATACTTATTCCTTTTTCAATTGCGCTTATAGTACCCCCTTTAACGTCTTGAATATTAAAGGAATTCACTGGCTTTTCTGATTTTTTTATTTTATCAGCTAAAAGACTGCTAAAAATGACTTCACACCCTAATCCAATGACAAGAGCACCAAAAACATTTGGGTTACTAGCGAGACCTGCCAAAATATTAAATGTATTTGAAAGACTTATTCCACCTTGACCACATCCGAAAGGGTGTGTAATTGCTATGGCATTATCTATTTTTTCAGCAACTCTTCGAACTACAGTATTCGCACAAACCACTGAAGACAAAACAACTATTTTATTACGAATACCAATTGTACCATTAGAACGAGGATAACCTAAAAATCCCTCATCCATCATTATTCACCTCTAAATAAGTACTTTTAATGTTATGTGTATGAATCCAGTCACCCTCACTTATACTTTCTGTTGCGATTCCTATGATTTCACCATATTTTATTATATGATCCTCTTTTTTGATATTGTTGATTGCGAATTTATGTCCAAAAGAAATATGATGATTAAGTTTAATGATTTTATCTTTTAATTTTATTTTAGTATCTCGAGGAATATCGTCAAGAGCGGTAGCACAATTATCCTTTGAATCAATAATTATATATTTGTTTTTCATAATTTTCACTTATGGAAATATTTGTATATAACAATAATTTTTAAAAAACTGCTATAGCATCAATTTCAACTAATCCATCTGCAAGTGGACAAGTAGCTTCGATTGTAGTTCTTGCGGGAAATGTTTCTGAAACACCATTTTGCTCAAAAAATTCTTTATAAATGTTATTCATTTCCTTGAAATCTGACATATTTCTTAAGTAAACTGTAGTTTTGACAATATTTGAAACTCCTGCACCAGCTGATTCTAAAATTTTCTTAATTTTCTCTAAAGCTGTTAACGTTTGATTTTTTATATCCTCCACAACTTGATCAGTAACCTGACCTGAAATAAATACAAGGTTTCCCGCTTTGATACCAAGACTATAGGGTCCTGCTTTGGGAGTACCAGTATCTATCACTTCAATTTTAACCATTTTACATAACACCAATTTATTTTCATATAATTTACAATTTTTTTGAATTAATATAAAATTGTTTAATTAGTTTTTATTATATTCCCCGAAATATTTACCTTTTGTCGAATTAGAATCAAGCATATCCGTTTTTAATTAAGTTTTAATAAAATTCTTTTTTTAAAGACTTAGATTAAATTAACATGCAAAAGAATTTGACTTTTTGTTGTTAACGTGTCTGAAAAAGATTTGAAGCATCGTGAGTGATAATAGAGATATAGTATGGATATTTACATTCGAATATGCTGGGATTATTAAGGTAGGTGGCTTAGGAGAAGTACCAGCTAACCAAGTAAAACATATTATAGATAATTTTGAAATAACAGTCTTTATTCCCTCGCATGGTCAGCTAGATAATCTTAAAAATAAGTATAAATTGGAGAAGTTACCTTTCAATTGTGTTGGCCAAATTAATCCCTCAATTTTTGGATTAAATGAGTTTGAAAGTAATTATAATATTTCATTTCATAAATCTAAGATTGACAATGTAAATATCGTTTTATTAGCAGGAGAAAATTCATTTACGAACAGATTTTTGGATGATCCCGTGGTATATAATCCTGATACTCTCAGTGGGAAGATTGCTTTATTTAGTATTGGAATGCAATGTTATATTGAGTATCTTATTGATTATCAGAAAGATAGATTGCCGAAAATAATTCATATACATGATTATCATGCTGTAATTCCATTTATTGGTATAAAGCAAATTTTAACTAAAAATGGTTTAGATATCAACTCAATAATTACGATCCACTTATTAACGTGGCCTAGGTATGATATTGACTTTTATAGAGAATGTGGCCTAGATCAAACCCCAATTAAAGTAAATTTAAAAAATGGTCATAAGCTACTAAATTTAAAGGAGATTTTTGATTTATGTGAAAAATTTAGCCCATTTAATGAAATGGGTCAAATTCCGACTGTGGAAAGGATTGGTGCGATTGTATGTGATACAGTTACAACAGTTAGTCAATCATATCTTATATCAGATATAATACCAAATTGTGGAAGAGACTTAATTGATTTTAAATCCGACTTCATTTGGGATGGATGTGATTGGGATTATCTAGAGATTTTTCAAGATGTCATAGATAAGCATGGAGATGAAATGCGGCTATTTTTAGATATTCCAATTGAGAAGAAATTATCATTACTAGATATGAAGAAATACCTTTTAACTCATAAAATTGCTCATTTAGACAAAAGCCCCCTTATTCGTTCTGAAAAAATTCTTCACGTAATAAATGAGATTTCAAATGGTAATCAATTCATTAAGAATGGAAACGTAAAAGCCTTTGAAGAAACAGGACCTTTAGTAATTACTACTGGTAGGATATCACAGCAAAAAGGCTTTGAAACTATTTTCGAAGCAATACCGGAAGTACTTAAAGTTATTCCAAACGCGAAATTTCTATTTCTAATACTTCCTACAGAATACAGTCTGGGCGAAATCAAATCTTATGCCAAAATTGTTCAGAAATACCCAGATAATCTTCGCATAATTTTTGGGGTTGCAAAAGATATTTTTCATTTGGCACACATTTCTGCAGATGTCTATTGTGCATTATCAAGATGGGAACCCTTTGGTATCATTGCTTTGGAGGCAATGTCTTTAAAGCTTCCCATTATTGCTACACGTGTAGGAGGCTTTCAAGAAACGATTATTGATATTAGAAATTTTTCTAAAATTGGTACTGGTGTTCTAATTGAAAAAGATAATCCTTCTCAATTTGCTCATGCTTTAATTTCTCTTTTTTTATTAGCAGAAATAGCGAAAAGAGCAAGTAATAAGGAATCTATTTACGAACAAGAAATGTTAAATATGGTTAATTTAATACCTGATGAAATTCTCAAATCATTAGTTCTTCTAGATCCCGAATTTTTTCTTAAAATTAGAGAAAATTGCTATAGAAGAGTAGAAAATAATTTTCGATGGAGTATAGTCTCAAAAAAGTTAATTGAATTGTATAGTAAATTAATGTTTTGAGAAGTTTCAAAATTATTTAGAATGCCAAAAAGGATTGAGATTCTGAATTATAGCATTCGGTTTATCAGGAATTACTTCTAGCTCTTCTCGGATCCATTCAGAAATCCATTTGTATTTCGCTTTAAAACGACTGTCCATAAAAATTATTGCTCCTTTATCAGAAATCTTTCTTATTGGCCGACCAGAAGCTTGATTCGCCCTCTGAACTGCAGGATATAAATATGCAAAATTCCACCCTTGTTTATTAAAAACCTTATCATAATACTTTATTTTTGCTTCAACTCTAGGAGTAGGTAAATGATAAGGAAATCCCGCAATAACTACAGAATTCATATAATCTCCTGGATAATCCTCTCCTTCTGAATTTCTACCCCCACATACCCCAAGTAAAACTGCACCTCCATTTGACGCGAGAGCTTTAAATTCATCTATCATTGTATTATTTTCTGAAGCTGATAATCCAGACTCTTCAATAAACAACTTCTTACTGTTCTTTCTTACAATATTTTCAATTCCATTTGAATAAAGACCTTTAAGTATTTGATATGATGCGCAAAATATGCCGATATTAGCAGGTGTACAAGCCAAAACCTCATTGATTTTACTTATCATTTTTTTGAACATGTCAGGAGTTCTATTATTCCTTTTTGTGTCCACCCCTTCAATTATTAAGGCTTTTATATTTTTTTTTTGGAATGGAGATTCTGTTATTATACCTCTAAATTTCTTACCACTCTCGTTCAATCCCATCAAATTATTATAAACATAAGGATTTACTGTTCCAGAAAGGTTTAAGGAAGTATAAGCTGATTTTAGAATTGGGATTACAATTTCTCTTGGATCTAAGGCTACTATCTCTAAGGATATTGATCTTTTTCCTTTTATTTGCTGAAGGTTAAAACAAAAAAAATAATTATCTAAATTATATGTTTTTAACCATTTTGACCAAAATTCTGCTAGAGAGCCTAAGAAATCCCTGGATATTTTACCATTGGCTAATTTCTCTTCATGAATAGATATACCAAAATCTTGAATATCTTGAATTAAATTTTTAAAACTGTTCAAATCCCTGATATTTAACTTTTCTAATATATTTTTTAAATATGTTTTTGGATCTACCTCTTGTTCTCCCTTAATTAAATTAAGTTTTTTTTTGTTTAACTGATCTAATAAGGTTATAACAAAATCTTGCATAATAATTGGTGACCTATACATTTCAAGATCTTTAAGACATAGTTTCAGTGAATAAGGAGTTAATCTATCTGAATTTACTTCTGTAGCAATATCAATTACATTATGGCATTCATCAAGAACTAGTATACAATTTTTGAGTTCTTGATCTATAAATTGCAAAAATAGCTCTTGAATATATGGATTAAAAAGCCATTGGTAATTACATATAATTACTTTCATCTCTTTTAAGAGGAATTTGCATAAGAAATAAGGACAATATCGTTTATCACGACAAAAGTTTATCAGTTCTTCAGCATCGATCGGTTTATTAAATAATTCAGGTGATAGTTGGACAGGATTCTCTAGATCTCCCTTTTTTTTTAATAGGTTTAAGAAATGACTACAATTTCTGTTTTGTCTTAAATCCCGACAAACCGACATTGATTCCTTTGGATTTAATTTTAGATTCAGTAAAGTATCATTTAAGCACATTTCATTCCTCCCTCTTATTGAAAGACCATTTAATTTTACCGAAAGGTTATCTTCGGTTATTTTTTTGGAGATTTTAATTAATTCTTTAATAATTCTTCGATTTTGAGAATGAGTTCTACACATATAAATGATCTTCAAATTTTTCTCATATATTAATGGAAGAAGTCCACTCAATGCAATGATTGTCTTTCCAGTTCCATTAGGAGCTACTAATAATATATTCTTTTTTGATTTAGAATCAACTTCAATTTGCTTAATAGTTTTCTCTTGATCTTTTCTAAATTTGTCATACGGAAAAAAAGATAAGTAATTTATTTTTGCACACCAAAATTGTAAATGACTCGGTCTTACTCAATTTATTTATTTTAAATTTTATATTGCCAAAGAGTATAAAAATTTATTCAAATCTCAATATTAATCATGTAATACAGGCTTTCTGGCAGCAAGTACTGCATCTAAACGTTTAATTGGCGTATTATGCGGAGAATTTCTTAAAACTTCAGGATTAGATTGTGCTTCTTCATAAATCTTCTCCATAATATCAATGAAATTATCTAATGATCTTTTAGGCTCAGTTTCTGTAGGTTCTACCATTAAAGCTCCTTGAATTACCAAAGGAAAGTAAATAGTAGGAGCATATACCCCAAAATCAAGAATTCTTTTAGCTATATCTTCAGTTGTTATATTATTAGCCATATTTTTGTCAGAAATTACAAATTCATGCTGGCATAATCGTTTAAATGGTAGATAATATTTTTTTTGTAATAAGACACGTAAATAATTTGCATTTAAAACAGCCATCTGACCAACCCTCTTTAATCCATCAGCACCTAAAGCTAAAATATATGCATAAGCTCTAACAATAACTCCAAAATTACCCCAAAAAGCTTTTATTCTCCCAATAGATTTGTCATTAGATTCTTTACATACTAATCCATTTTTTATTGAAATAATGCATGGTTCAGGAAGAAAAGAACTAAGCTCATTTGTTACTCCAATGGGACCTGAACCTGGACCCCCTCCTCCATGTGGAGTAGCAAAAGTTTTATGAAGATTAAGATGTACAATATCGAATCCCATATCTCCAGGCCTACAGATGCCTAAAATCGGATTTAAATTTGCTCCATCGTAATAACATAATCCACCATTGTCATGCACAATTTGCGTAATTTCCTTAATATGTCGATCAAAGATTCCAAAAGTATTAGGATTAGTTAACATTATTCCTGCTACATCACCTTCCTGCATTACATATTTCAAATGCTCGAGTGGTACTTCTCCTTTTTCATTTGATTTTAATTCTATTATTGAGAAGCCTGCCATTTTTGCCGATGCAGGGTTAGTTCCGTGAGCTGAATCTGGTACAATTATTTTATCTTTTTTTATTCCCTTATATTCAAAATATTTTTTCATAATTAGTAATCCTGCTAATTCTCCATGGGCTCCCGCAGCAGGTTGAAGCGAAAATCCCTCCATACCAGTAATTTCTCCTAATAATTTTGAGGTTTTATATAAGAGCTCAATTGAACCTAAGTTTTCATCTTGTAATGGATGAACTTGACTGAAATTTGGTAATCGTTCAACAATTTCACTAATTTTAGGATTGTACTTCATCGTACATGAACCTAAAGGATAAATTCCCGTATCTACGCCATAATTTTTATGACTTAAGTTTATAAAATGACGTACTATTTCAATTTCTGGAACATTTGGGATTGGTAATTCCTTTCTTAGTAGAAAGTCAGGAACAATTTCTTTAATATCGTCAACATCTACATCCATTTTAGGTGAATAGTTATTAAGTTCTTCATCTATACACTTCTCAAAGATTAAAGTTATATTTGATTTCATTACTCTCCAACCTCCCTTCTTTTGTTTAACGCTACTTGAGTGGCTTGTAGAAATGCTTCAATTGAATCTTTTGAATTCATTTCCGTTACACACACCAACGCAATATTTTTCATTTGAGGATAGTATTTCGATATTTTAAGCGGTGGGAGTAACTTTTGTTGTTTACATTGATAAATAAGAGAATCAATATTAGGACATTTAACTAAAAACTCGTTATATGTTGGTTTAGAGTTTAGGATTGAATAACCAGGAATTTTTTCAATTTTAGATTTAAGGTAATGGGCTTTTTGGAAATTTTGAGTTGCAATCTCTTTTAATCCAGTTCTTCCCATCGATAATAAATAAACTAATGCTGCTAATGCACATAAAGCTTGATTTGTGCATATATTTGAGCTAGCTTTTTCGCGTCGGATGTGCTGTTCACGTGCTTGCAAAGTTAAAATAAATCCTTCCCGTGAACCATCAATTTCCTTAGTTTTGCCAATCAATCTACCTGGAATTTTTCTTATATATTTCTTTTTAGCTGTAAAAATTCCTAATCCAGGTCCACCGAATGAAGGACTCAATCCAAATGATTGCCCTTCAGCTACAAAGATATCAATATCTGTTACACCTGGAGGTTTAATAACTCCTAAACATGTAGGATCAGTCATTACTTGAATAATCAAACAATTAGGTGCTTTTTCTCTAATTTTCTTAACCAATTTTGAGATATCCTCTATATCACCAAAGAAATTAGGACTTTGAAACAAAAAACCAGCACAATCTTCATTCAATTGATCTAGCAATTTATCCTCAGTTGTTATATCAACACTAATATTTTGCCCCCAACAATAGGTTTTAACTACTTCAATATATTCAGGGTGGATTCCTTCTAACATAACTATAGATTTTTTATTAGTAATTAGAGTAGCCATTATAGCTGCTTCAGCAAGAGCAGTAGAGCCATCGTACATACTCGCATTGGTAATATCCATTTGAGTGAGTCTGGAAATTATTGTTTGATATTCATAAATAGCCTGCAAATACCCTTGACTAGCTTCTGCTTGATATGGAGTATATGAAGTGTAAAACTCTGATCTCGAGATAACAAAATTTACTAAAGAAGGGATATAATGGTAGTAACAACCAGCACCTAAGAAAGAACTCGAATAAATTATATTTTTACTTGAAATTTCTTGCATGTGGCTAAAAAGATCAGATTCAGATAATCCTGGGGGTAAATTCAACTTTTCTTTAATCAATTCTTTAGGGATATCTTGAAATAACTCTTTTAAATCCGCCACACCAATTACCCCTAACATCTCGGTAATTGTTTTATTATCGTGAGGTACAAAATCCACTTAATTTTTCAACTCGAATATTTGATATAAATAATTAACAAAAATAATTTAACGAATAAATAAAAAAAAATATTATTGTTCTTCTGATTTAACTAATTCTTTATATTGTTCAACGGATATAAGTTCATCAATTTCAAATGGATTAGAGATTTTAATCTTTATCATCCAACCATCCTCAAAAGGAGAAGAATTTACGAGTTCTGGATTCTCAGCAAGCTGTTCATTTACCTCAATAATTTCTCCTGATAATGGCATTAACAAATCTCCAACTGCTTTCACTGACTCAATTTCACCAGCATTACTTTCTTTCTCTAATACCAACCCTATAGCAGGAAGTTCAACAAAGACGATATCACCTAATTGATTTTGAGCATAATCAGTAATGCCGACAGTGGCAATTTTATCATGTAAATCCACCCATTCATGAGTCCTGGTATATTTTAATTCACTAGGAAATTCATAACTCATTTGTATTCACTTTAATTCTATGTCTTTATGTTTTTTACACATTTCTATAAAATGGTGTAGAAACTATAATTCCTTCTAATTTTTTTCCTCGAATTTCAATTTCTAATTCAGTACCAACTTCTTTAAATTGATTTTTTACTAAACCTAATCCAATTGTTTTTTTAAGTGTGGGTGAAAATCCACCGGAAGTTACATATCCAATTTCATTTCCTTCCTTAAATAATTTATAATTTTCTCTAATTATTCCTTTGTCCAATAAATTAAGGCCCACTAACGTTCTTTCAGTACCCTCAGATTTTTGTTTCATAAGGATTTGTTTACCAAGGTATTCAATACCTTCCTTGGGTTTTGCTAACCAGCTTAATCCTGCCTCTATTGGTGTAATTTTATCACTTATTTCATGTCCATATAAAGAATAACACGCTTCTAATCTCAACGAATCTCTTGCCCCTAAACCCGCTGGACTTGCTCCTGTTTTTATTAGGCTATTCCAAATTTCTTCTGAGTATTGATTATCAAATGAAATTTCAAAACCGCTTTCCCCAGTGTATCCAGTTCTAGCAATAAATAATGGTATATCATTAAGATTACAATGTTTAAAATAAAACCTATTTAATTTGGATAGATTAATATCCAAAAGTGGTTGCAGTAGATCATCTGTTTTAGGCCCCTGAAATGCTAAACGACATCGTTCAGTTGAAACATCTTGCACGTTCACATCATAATCTTTTATGTGTTTATTGAGCCATTTAAAATCTTTCTCAATATTACCAGCATTAACTATCATTCTGAAAAAATCCTCTTGCTCCTCATAATAGAATAAATCATCAACAACAGTTCCATTCTCATAACACATGCAAGAATATTGTCCTTTTGAAACTTCCAATAATTGTAAATCATTTATCATTATATATTGGAGAAATGGGATAACATCTTTACCTTTTAGTAGAAACTCACCCATATGAGATATATCAAACACTCCTGCATTAGAACGAACTGCTTCGTGTTCCTTGACGATGCTCTCATATTGTACAGGCATTGACCATCCAGAAAATAAAACCATACGAGCGCCAAGTTTGCGATGAGCTTCATAAAGAGGCGTCTTTCTACTATTGAGTTTTTCACTTTTCACTTTTTCTACACTAACTTAACATTATATAATGTGTAAGAGGTATATTGTAGAATAAAATTGTGTGAGAAATTTAAATTTTTAGAGTTAAAGAGAGTTATGTATTCACTAAATTGAATCTAATCTGCCCATAAGCCATAAACAGATAACTTAAAACATGTAATAATAAAAGTTTAATTATTAATATTGCTTTTAATAAAAAAATGAGTGAAGATAATAATAATTTTTATTTGTCTATAAAAGACCTTGTTAATGAATCTCTAGTTCGTGATCTAATCATATTCAGTTTTCTTTTTTTATTGATAATCACTCAAGTGTGGGATAATATTTCTCTTTTATTATATCCACTTATTACTTTTGCCTTCTCAATTTTTTTTAGAATAGTTAATACAAATAAATGGAGAACTGAATTTGATGAGAAACCAATTATCTATAACCCAATAGGTCTAGAGAAATTGCATGCAAATCGATTATTCTTTTCTGCTCTCTTTCAATTAATCCTAATTTTTTGGATAGGAGCTGAATCTCTATACAATCCCCATATAGTAGATAATTATTTCCCATATTTTAACGGGATATTTATATTTCTATATACATTTGGATTTCTCTGGATTTTTGTGGATCTATGGAAATATTCAAAAGTAGAAATTAAAATTCGCAAATTTGGTAAAGAAAATCCCCAAACTTATGATTCTATTGTCTCATTTCTAAAAATAAAAAATTTTAAATTAATTGTCTTAACTAACCTAATTCTCTTCATTACTCTAAATAGTTTGAATACTATTTTGATTTTTACTTTAAAACAAGATTCTCCCTTTATAATTGAACTAAATCTTCCTGGAACTGGAAGTGCAGGTTCGGATCCAATGATCATTTTCTCTCTCACTTATCTTATACTGCTATTTTCACCTCTTTTTGCAATCTTTTCTCTGATTTTGACTTATCGAGATGTTAGCAATTTTACCATAAAACAGTTGGATAAAATTCTGACACAATTACCTAAGAATATTCAAACTATTATAATCGAGCACCTTAAGGCACTTGATAATAAATTTAGAGACTTATTAAATATTGTTTAAAAACCTCTTGAAAAATATATAGAGTAAATCAAAAATTTTTTACGCTTTAATTTGGAAAGTGTGAATGAGTAATAGAAACTATTTTATTAGTTCTTGTTCCCTTCCTATTTCTTTTTCTCGTCTTTCCAAAATTAGTTGAGTTAGGGTTTTAAATATCTTCTTATTATTTACTCCACTTTTTGATGATGTTTCGAAAAATCGGTCTATTCTATATTTTTCTTTAAATTCCTCTGCGTGTTCGATTTCCACACTTCGTCGTACATCTGCTAAATCTAACTTTTCTCCAACAAGAATAAATACGGGATTCACGGCATTACTTTTTACAATATTATACCATTCTTCCAAATTATCGAAACTTGTTCGACGGGTAATATCGTAACATAAAAGACACCCTACTGCTCCGCGTGCGTAATTAGGTAAAAAAATTCTGAATCGCCTTTCCCCTGCGAAATCCCAAATTTGAAGCCTTACCGTTTCTAAATCGTTGATTGGGGTGTCCCAAGTCGCGAGATCTGTTCCAATTGTTATCTTTTGTGAAATGAATAGTCCAGTTATTAATCTCTGCACCATGGTGCTCTTACCTATCCCACCATCCCCTACGACACAAACTTTGAACACTAATTTTCGCGATGCCATTATTCCATTACAAAGTTTTGTTTAAAAAAATTGTTAATAATATTATAGACTTTAACTGTAAATAATTTTTTGCTCACTAATAAGATAAAATTGGCTTGATATTTAAATTTCAAAAGAAATTTATTCCAATGATGAAAATGCGGGAATTCGAAGTAAATTAATATCTGAAGGTGAATTTAGAAAATAACGTGACATATATGTATGTAAAAGTCCAATTCTTTGCGGAAGATAAAAATAAAAAGAAATAGAAATAAAAATATAATTTATTCTTCTAGAATATCTTTTAAGTCGTCAACATTAAGATTTAAATATTTAGCAGTAATTAAATCTTTACCAAGTAGAGTTAAGAAATTCTTTTTACGTTTTTTATTTAAAAATTTCTTCATTTCAGACAAATCAGGATTTGGATCAGTAATTTCAATCAGTTTCTTTTTAACAGCAGCATCGACTACTTTTTGACCTGTATCAGTTCTTATTATTAAAAATGCCTCACCAGAACCTTTTGGAGCACCCCACGGTGAATAAGAAATATCAGAAAATTCTCCAGAAAAATCAGTACAATATTTACATGCGGTCATACCTCCAGAGGAACACGCATAAGCAATGCGTAATGAAGTTCTTTCTGCTCCAGTATTGAAATCACTCGTGAGTATTTTTGCTAGTCCTTGCAAGTGACATGGATTTGCAATTATTCCTATATCTCGTTTATAATCTTTATAAGCGGTACCAATACCAGTAATTAAAGGCCCTGCATTATCCATTGTGGCAGTTGGAATATATTTCTTAGCATCTTTTGCATTATCTACTACTACTGGAAATGCCACTGGAGGTTTTTTACTTTTTGGTTCACTTAAAACCATATGCTTTACAACTCCTGATTCAAAAGCTGCTAATGTAAGGTTATATAAAATCGCGTC
>SMTZ1_10006598_pt1 | contig 14551 bp, 17 predicted proteins | sample DeeMarSWOR136_30_FD_25667 | JGI IMG/M metagenome (IMG submission 25667) | reverse complement strand
GAGGGAAACGGCAGCAAAGTAGAGCAGAATTCTTTTTCTGGGGCGGGCCAAATCAGGCTTGAGAATCTCGACGGCGATATTGACCCTTCCGCTCCGGCGGGATGACTTTTCACGATCGAGTTTTTTCAAGGCATCCAGTATCACGCTCATTTTTGCCCACCCGTGAGTCTAGGTACGTTGAAGCGATCGATGGAACGATACAGGAGCATCAGTGTTTGACCCCCTACGATACCGTCCTGCTCAATTCCCTTTGACGCCTGGAACTCCTTGACGGCTGAAGAGGTATCGCTGTCATAAACCCCCGTCAGAGGCCTGCTGTAGGCTCCTGCCTCTTTGAGAAGGCCCTGAAGCCGTTTTACGTGGTCTCCCTTTGACCCTGGCAATATGTCCGTCGGAAGATTCAGGGGATCTTTCCACAGAAGGAAGCCCTCGCCGGACCAATGCTTTTCCATTTCGCTGAACGAAATGGATCTCCTCCCTGAAATCGGTGGGTCAATAACGAGCTGTTCGTTTTCTACTCTCACCAGCGAAACGAAGCGTTTCCCAAGTATGCCTGGCATGCTCAGTTTGAGCACTGCCGGATAATCGATGCGAAGCAAGGTGCCCAGGTTTCCCAAAAATCTATAAAGACGGAGCCCCCGGTCAAAAGCTGCACGCTCCATTGCATCGAACTGGTTCAACCTGTCACTCTTGGCGATGAGTTGACTATTCCACAAGCCAGCCAAAGTATTAAAAGCCCTCCGGGCACTTTCTGGTTCCGGGACTTCCCCGAGTTCCGCCGCCATGGCACGGGAGAGTTCTTCACCGGTGACGGCCGGGCCTCCTATTGTCTGCTCCACCAGTGCCTTGATTTGCTTCGAAGCGATGAACTGGTAGATAAAGTCATGTCCCTTAAAATAGATGCCCGCCGCAAAAAGGGCGGCGAGCATGACAGCTGTCGGGATCAGAATGAGACGTCTTTTCTGGCTATAAGGCGCCATATTCTTTCTCATGTCCTTGAGCCCTGCTTTAGCAATCCGGGAGTTTATCCTTACCGTGTCTCTTGTGTAGCCAGCCAGGAGCGCTCTGTCACAGACTGCATTAATGAGTCTCGGAAGCCCTTTTGAATACCTGTATATCAACTTCAGGGCACCCCCGGAAAAGATGGCCCCCCCTCTTCTTCCTGCCACTTCGAGTCGGTGGTTGATGTAAGCGACGGTGTCCTGGAAGTCCATAGGCTGCAGATGGTATCGCACGGTGATTCGCTGGCTGAGCTGCTGCATTTCTTTTCTCTTCAGAATCTGCACGAGCTCGGGCTGTCCGGACAGAACGATCTGTATGAGTTTGTCCCTCTCTGTCTCCAGGTTCGAGATCAGGCGGATCTGTTCGAGCACCGGTGCTTGCAGATCTTGGGCTTCATCAATGACGAGGACCACGGTGCGGCCTTCTGCATTCTGCTGGAGAAGAAATGGATTAAGGCCATCCAAGAGGCTCGAGCTGCTGGAGGTATTGGCTGGAATACCGAATTCCCGGTTTATGTTTTGAATAAGCTCAGGTGGCGAAAGGCAGGGATTGAAGATCAAAGCCGTACAGTGATGATCTGCATCAAGCTGGTTAAGGAGTGCACGCAAGACCGTTGTTTTCCCCGATCCCACCTCTCCCGTGAGGGCAATGAATCCCGCACGATTATTAATACCGTACAGAAGGTGTGCAAAGGCTTCCTTGTGGTTCTTGCTCAGGAAGAGAAAGCGAGGGTCGGGGGTCAGGCTAAAAGGCTTTTCCTGGAAGCCATAAAAGTCAAGGTACATTAGGAGACACCCCTTGATACTCTCCCATTGTCATCTGATTTTGTGCATTTGAGAATAAACCCAATTTCCTTGAGTTTAGAAGCCAGGTTGTCGGATTTACCGGATTACTGGAGAGATCTCAACACTTCTAAATTATTTAAAAATTTCTATGAGATGTCAAGACCCAATCTGAGCCCTAATTTTTTTATCATACTGCGAATAAAGTATTTACTTCGAGGAGGTACGCTTAGGTTGGATTTGAATCAAAGCCCCATATTTTGACATCCCCTTTTTTGAGTATTTGACTCACTCACATGCATTGAATAGATCATGAACTGAAGTTTAGAAAAGTTGACGCTATTTGGCCTCAAGATTATTTGAATTTATTATTCGAAGAAGTTTAAAAAGTAAATCCGATATTTAATAATATCGAGTGTCAAGTATATGATAACTTATGATTTCTACCGACGTGACGGAAAAGGGAAAGCCCATTTCATTTGGATCCTACTAGAGAAAAGAAAAAATAAGGAAAGAATTACTAAAGAATCAATCTTGAATTGGGGAAGAAAGATCATAGTTGATAATGAAGAAGCCAAAGATATCTTTTTCATTCAAGTAGAAATAGATGAAGCACAGATTGAATATCTGGTTCTAAACCCTCATTCAGAATTAAGAAAGAAGTTTATATCGAAATCGCCTACGACCCGCTAAGCTGACGATAATCATTAAATAATCGCCATTTGAGACAAAAAAGGTCTCATTTTTGTCCCCTCCTAAAATTCCAATTTTTAAAAAAATCCATAAAAATCAATTACTTTGCATATCTAGTTCCTTTTGGCACCGAAGTTGCTTGTTAACTGAATCACATGAACATACTTAAATAAAGATCGCTGATAAAGCCAAACCACGAGCAATCGTCGGACGGAAAGCGATGGCCTTTTCTTGACTTCTTAGGAAAATAATGATACCAACCATGAGAAATGTCCCTCTTACCGAAATTTGAAATTTGAACAAACTAGGAACCCTACATATGCAATCCACTCATTACAAAATTCTTGTGGTAGATGATGAAGAACCAATGAGAAAGTTAATTGCGTCTCTGTTGTCATCAAAAGGACAGGGATTGCCCTTACCAAAGAACTCTCAAAACATTATGAGAACCTTCCTGTTATGGTCATGACAGGGTATACTGAGGAATATTCAGCAGAAACTGCCATTGCTGCAGGTGCACGGGAATTTATTGAAAAGCCATTCTCTATTTCTGAATTTCTTATTCGATTTGATAAAATGATGCGTGACCATAAGGGAGAGGAAGCGTTGTTGGCTCTTTCCCTTATAGACGAGCTTACAGGCCTGTATAATCGGCGAAGATTTTTCGTTCTAGCAGAGCAGTATTTGAAGCTATCCGTTCGGAAAAAGGAGAAGTTGTTACTCCTTTTTATCGACATGGATAATTTAAAATGGATCAACGACCACCATGGACACAATGAAGGAGACCAAGCATTGATCGACCTTGCCAACATCCTTAAAGAGACCTTCCGTGAGTCGGATATTATTGCTCGGATTGGAGGAGATGAATTTGTGGTTCTTTCAGAATCTGCCGATGAGAACGGTGAGATAATTGTGACCCGTCTGTATGAAAACATAGAAGATCATAATGCCAAGGGGTCCCGACGGTATCCCTTATCCATTAGTGTGGGAACCACGCAGTTTGATCCTAAATATCCCATTTCAATAGATGAACTCCTGTCTAAGGCGGATGCTTTGATGTATGCCCAGAAAAGGAGAAAGTGGAAGAATCCCTCCTTTTAAACCTCTCACTTCCTCCTACTGTCGATTAGGTTATCGGAGATCAAAAATTATAAAGGCGGCGGAACGGACCCGTTTCTGAGTGTGAGACCCTTAGTCACTTTTTGAATTAGTAATCGTCAACAATAGTTACTATTGCGAAGAGAATAGTTGTGAAGTCCGCAAGCCTCTTTTCTGAAGACTGCTTCCTGCAACCGTTGGCTGACCGATCTCCACCATCATGAAAGAGTTCTTTTGATAATCGTCCTCTGCACTATTCCTCCAAGAACATTCTTCATCCCTTGTAGTTCATTTGCTGTGGTTGATTTGCTTGACATACCACTCCTGTTTTTATTATGTTTAATTTATTACAAAGCGAGCTCTTATCACTTCTTCTGCATGCAGGCATTCGAGCATGGGGGTACGCCATCAGGTTACCGTTCGCCGTTTCTGTTTTCCCAAGAATGGGGTAAGTACGATCAGCTTTGTTAATAAGGTCTCGGAAGAAGAACTTTCCCAGGGATTCTTAATCCACCAAGGCAAAATACTGAGAATATGAACTGGGAGAGGATATTGATAACACGAGGGGATTCGGATCAGAAGACACAAACCAACCATTAATGCAAATGAGAATCCTTTAAAGCCGAGAGGAAAGATGAGAAAAGTATTTTCAATGGGAATAAAAACAATCATTGTTCTTCTTTTGTCGGTTTCTTTCTCTTTGTCTCAAGAAAAGCAAGGAGCCACTGATAAGCCCGTTGATAATCCAAATTATGTGATCGGCCCCGAGGATGTTCTTCACATCCGAGTCTGGAAAGAAGAAGCCCTCACGATGACAGTCCCGGTCAGATCAGACGGCATGATTTCACTCCCGCTTATTAATGATGTGCAGGCGTCAGGGCTAACCCCTCTCCAACTGAGGGATAGTTTGACCGAGAAGTTAAAAACTTTCATCGACAATCCCATTGTCACTGTCGTGTTGATGGAGGCCAACAGTTTCAAGGTGTTTGTTACAGGTCAGGTGAGAAACCCGGGTGTCTTCCGCCTAAGGAGAGAAACTACCCTTCTGCAGATCATTATAATGGCTGGCGACTTTACGGACGAAGCTGACCCGAGGAAGATCGTGATCATCCGCAGAGAACATGGGAAGGACAAACGATTAGACATCAATTACAGTGAGATTATCAATGGCGTAAATCCAGAAGCAAACGTCGTTCTGAGGCCAGGAGACACAGTCGTCGTTCCATTGAGATTTCAATGAATTTGTAGAAAGGTCTTTAGAAGGAGATTTCTCCTGGAGATTTCCGATAAGTGTTATCCACACCCCCAATTCCGAAGACTCCTTCCTGAAGTCAAGACTTCCGAAAATTTAGGAAAAGGTGTATATTTCGAACGTAAATTAACAGAGGAGGGAGCCTTGCGGTACGGAAGGGGGAGGATCCATTAGCTCAGCTAATGATACGCAGATCAACCTTTACTCCAGACTAAGATTAACAGTGTCTCCGAGCCAGGCTAGGCTTGCACAATAGACAGTGCGAGCGCCAGAGAAGGAAGGAAATGCGAGTGTCCCACGAGAAGAAGAAAAGGAGATATGAATGAATCAAAGGTTAATCCCGCTGGTGCCTAGTTCCAATCCAACGAAGAATTCCACGATCCTCCAAGCTGAACCAGAGCCGCTGGAAATAGACCTCAAGAGAATGGCTATTGTAGTAGTAGATATGCAAAATGCCCTCATCAGCAAGGGGGGAATGATTGATTTGCTTGGGGTACACGATGTCTCCAAGCGCCAGAAGATAATTGCTCCCTTCAAACGTGTAATTGATGCGATACGGACGCATGGGTGCAAGATTGTGTACACTGTTGACCGGTGCTCGGCTGATTTCCGTGAGTGTGGTGGTCCCGATTCACCCTTTTGGTACAAGAGTGTCAACCTCAATGCCTACCGCGATCATCCCGAATGGCGGGACAAGTTACTGATACGCGGCACATGGGGCAGTGAGATTGTGAATGAGCTTATGCCATTGAGTGGCGACATAATTGTTGAAAGTCAAAGGCTGAGCACCTTCTTCGGGACAAACATGGACATGATACTCAAGATGTATCACATCAAGTACTTGCTTTTTGGCGGCATAACCACCAACATTGCTGTAGAGGCAACTATGAGAGATGCCTTCTACCTTGATTATTTCCCAATCTTGATGGCGGACTGCGCCATGAACAGCGGCCCTCCGTTCATGCAGGAAGCTACCACATTTAACCTCAAATACCACTACGGCTGGATTACGAATTCGGAAGCAGTCATTAAAGCTTTAAAGTAGGCGAAAGGCTATTAGGGGTTTGCACGAAGCAGTAGCTACATTGAGTTCCTCAGATCTTTGGATCGTGAAATGAGCGAAGAAAGGCTCAGAGAATTTTTTGCCCATTTCCATTTATGTTCCCGCTTTATGTTCTATTGCGTTATGTGATGCGGTAATACGCAATTGCCGAATATATTCCTTGCAAGCAGAGAAAACGAAGTAATGTCTTCCCCTATAAAGTGTACATAGTCTACACGCCCTGTGCAAAATAGAGGCAGAGCTTTAAACGGCTCTGCCTTTTTTGTTCATTTCCTTCGGTAATCATCAACTCTCAGATCATCTCCCCACTGAAGATTGCCAGGTGAAACGCGCAACCACTCGTCTTCTACCCTTACTTTCTGGATTAATTATGATGCCGGAACATCCTTGCCAAAAATTCTACCAAATATCCCCAAGGCTTATTTTAGAAATTTTTGTAATTTTGTGAGCAGATTTCGGGATTTATGTGTGCCCATTCATTGGGCAAAATGGTGGAGAAGGCATCTGTCAACGCTAATAAAGACGAATTCAATAACTATTCAACAGATCATTGTGGATTACATAAAGAAAACCTTTTGAATTGAAGCCTCTCTTCAATATACCGATCCTGGTCAGTCACTGATTGTGTCGGGTTTATTCTATGCCCTTTGCCTACCTGTGCCTGCCTGCCGGTAGGCAGGCACAATCTGCAATTGTTCTCTTGCGCTCCTCCCAATGGCCTCCTTGTTACCTTTTTGTCTTTTTCTTACCTTTTCGTCTCCCAAAGAGGTTCAAGTACAACTCTCCTTCTCTGAACAAAGAAATTATTTAGAAGGCTTAGTTGTGTAGTTTGAAAATTTCATGCAATGGCGAAAAAGCAGGGAGGAAGATGAAAAAGAGAAGGAAGAAAAATTTTACTGCAATATTTCTCCAGCCCCGTAAAAGGGGGACCGTGCATTCGCATAATCCATCGAGATTATTGGTGGCGACAAGGGGATTCGAACCCCGGACACTGCGGTTAAATCGCCAGTAAAAATCAGAGTCCTGGGGTCGCCTATAGAATTTACTGGCAACAGCAGTTTAAGAATTGGAAAAGTATCTGGAGGAGAATGGAAAATCTCAAAGATTCAAGCCAGACCCCAAGACCCCTGCCTCGTGTGTAACCCCATGCTGCATATGCATAAAAATGAGAGCAGGTTCTCCTACCATTTTCCAATCAGCCATATTCATTTCCTCCTTTTAGCTAAATTTGTGTCTATTGAATAGAAAGCAAAACTGCGATTTCAGATCACGATAATTTCCCTCGGAGATTTATGGATGCGCTCAGCCCCGTCCTTACCAATGATATAGTTATCGCAGACGATAGCCCAGACATCTTTGCGGACCGCTGGTGGATGAACCGTAATATTCATTCCAGCCTTCAGTTTCCATGGCTCATTAGATCGGATAGCCGGTCTTTCGACGAGGGGCAACCCCTGACCGTGAGCATAGAGCCGGGTGGGCGGAAAGTACCCGTTTTTTATGAGGAAGTCTTTATTCATATCCCAAAGGTCCTTCGGGTCTGCTCCAGGTTTTAATCCCTTGACGGTCATTTCCTGGGCCTCTAACGCAACCCCGAAGGCGTCCTGCAATTCCTGCGATGGCTTCCTGCCTACAACGAAGATTCTCATAATTTCCGTATAATAGCCGCCGGGTCCATTTACTTCGATCAGAACTGAAACCTGGTCCCCTTCTTTGATCACCCGATTCTGGAAGTGGTAGAGATCGAAGGGCACCATTGTCCCGGGTGGCCCCGAATTCACTTGGACCAACCCACGCTCACTGCCGTTTTTGGAAGCGGCGTAATGCGCTTCTGCATAGACCTCATAATCCCTCATGCCCGGCTTGATGGTTTTTTTCAAATGCTCTATGGCTGCATCTTGAAGCGTTGCAGTGCCCTTAATCAGATCGATCTCTTCCGGGCTTTTGGGGACCTTGATCTCCTCGATCCATTCCGTGGCATCCACAAACGTTGCGCCAGGAAGGTTTTTTGCAAGATGTTCGTAAAAGGTGACAGGAATAAATGACCTCTCCACAAGGCCAATCGTTGGCTTCTTCTTCTCCCTCAGAACTCCGACCGCCAGTTCCGCATCAAGGGTGTTGGTGTATTGAAATGTTGGAAAATAGACAGCTCCGAGCCTTTTCTTGATCCCGCGGGCAGCCCAAGCGGGAGGAAATTGCTCAGCGGGGGGATCCCCGCCACACACGATCGTCGTCATTTCGTCATCCACTGGAAAAATGACTGTCATAGGAAATTGGTGACGTGCAGTAAAATCTGTAAACCAACGTATCATTCCGCCCATGAACTCCTCTGAGTTCTGCATTACCAGATAATCGATCTTCTTTTCCTGCATCTTCTCGCGAACTGCCTTCCACCTTCTTTCCAGTTCAGGGGCGGAAACACACTTCGTCAATCTTTCTTTCGGGTCTTCCATAGCTTCATACTCCTTTCCTTAGAAAATTTGGTAAAAGGTTCTGCCCTCTGGGGTTATGTCACTTTTCCGGCATCCCTAGCCTTTGTTATCCTAAACTCCCAGGTAAGCTCGCCTCACCTTTCGATCAGTCATCAAGTCCTCTCGCTTTATTTGCCCCTAGCTTTGATTCGCCTTCCGGGCTAAGGCGACTCGGCGTCTCGGATCGGTGACTTCCCAGGCGTCATAGATGAGATCCTATGCTTCCTTCAAGGGGGTTTTCTCTTCTATATCTCCAAACAGATCTGAAAGCATTTCTTCAGAAGAGAGAGCCGATAAAGTACCTAGATCGATATTCGCCTTTTTTGTCTTGGATGTCTTGTTCTTTTTGACCTTCGATTTTTGTCTTCTAGTCATTCTATCCCCCGTGTTCGCTTTCTGGAGCCTTATAAGAAGACGGGAGTCACTAAATTGACAGCCCCCCTCTGCTAAGGGGGTTCCTCAGGTAGGATTTCATTCCTCGAACGATGACAAATCCATCTAAGAAACGCATTTTTAACGAAAGGGAAATACCATCTCTGTTTGCCATCTGCTCGAAGGTACGATAAAAGGGCTTCTCCGCAGAACCTTGGTTCATGGATTTTTCATCGACATACGCTTTACCTCCAACTACGATGTAACGCTTTCGACACACCATGTCAACTATAGATTTATTGATTACAACATCTTTACAGCATACAAAGATTGTATGTATATTGTTTTTTTAAAGGGGTGGGAAGATGAAGTCCAGTACCGTAAATATTTCTTTTAGCGAGGTTCTCTTAAGGAAGATCGATCAAGTGGCACAAGACGAGTCTCGATCACGTTCTGAGCTTATTCGGGAGGCGGCACGAGGTTACATTGAACGAAAGCGTCGGTGGAAGCAGATATTTGATTTCGGCAAAATGAGCGCCGCCAGGAAAGGGATTGCTGAGTCTGATATCGAGACTAAAATTGCAGCCTACCGCAGAGAGAAGAAAAGATGGGTGCTCAGAATAGTCTTGGACACGAATGTTCTGATCTCCGCCATTCTTTTAGGGGCAAGCCCAGACAGATCCTGGAAAAAGCCATCCGTGGGGAGATTCGACTGTGTATATCAGAACCAATTCTGGAAGAACTGAAAGGGGTATTACAAGGTCGAAATTTGACTACTCTCCTGAGATGATCCAGGTCATACTCACGGAACTTACGGGTGTTGCAGATTTCGTGAATCCATGGAAGACTATTAATGTTGGGTTAGAAGATCCGGAGGAGAATAGGATCATGGAATGTGTGGTAGAAGCTCAAGCGAATTACGTCATCACTGGAGATTTTCACTTAATGAAGCTAAGCAGGTTTCGAAATATAGAAGTTGTGAATGCGGTTGTTTTTTTAGAAAAACTCTTTTCTTCTATTTGACTGCCATCTCAGAGGAAGCGGCTACCTCAGACTTATCTCTGGGAAAAATCCCAACACTCAGGAGTTTTCAAATCTGGCTCCCCAAGTTGGTATCCCGAAGCGTGCTTTTGTGGGTTGGAATGAAACTGAAAATGCTTCGTGTTGCTAAAGGGGGTATCAAGATAATACCAGGAGGTAATTTCCCCCCATCCGAATCTTAATCTTGTGTCAAATAGACTCCAGCTCTTTGTAGAGGATTATTCTCCCATTTCCCCTCCCAAGAGGGGAAGGGGGTAGCCTGCCTGCCATGGGCAGCGGATCTCCTCACCTCCCCCAATGACCTAACTTCTTCGTGTATTGCCTGTTTTGGGGCATCATAACGGGCTTGGGGATCATCCAAAAGGGTGATTGATGGTCCAGAGGGTGGATGTTTGCTGAGTTCTTACTGTAATCCACGAGAGCCCAATTTGGCAAAACATTCTCGATTGCAATTGGTAATCGATAGGTGGTCGTTATCCTCTGATTCAAAGTTTTGATGTGTCTTTCAAATCGAAAACTCTTGGCAGGTGCAGTGGCAAGATATTGAGCCCGGAAGAAGAAGGTTAAAACAGTTGTGATTTGAACATAATACCGTCCAATTTCTCGCTAGAAAAAGGGTGAGGTTTTGAAGGTCTCGCCCTTTTCGGATTCACTAACTATAAAGATTGTCAATCCAGTTCATTGTCCCAACGTCGCTCATAGTCCCAAGATACCGCTGCTGCGTGCTCCTAAGATCATGGGGCTACAAGTAAACGCCAGCCACCTTCCCCGCTTTGTTGACAACTCTCCTTCCCGCGGTGTAGGAAATTGGAAAGATCCTTTGATCTAGCTCAACCCTTTTAGCAGCAATGTACCCTTGGAGACGATCAGCCAATGGGTTAGCGGGGAGCAACCCGTTGACTGGTTTTTCACTCTCATCTGTAATAAAAACCAGAAGTTTCTGGTGCTTAGGTCTCATATGGTTGTTATTCTGCATGTGTTTCTAAATGGTATTGACCCATATTGTGCCGCATGGGACAGACATGGGCATTCCTGCCATGAAGGCAGCAACCATCCTCAGCGCGATAGGCGCCATGAGTATCCCGGGGAGATTCGTCGTGGGGAAAATTTCGGATAGTGCGGGCAGAAAAGCGATTACTATTATCTGTGCACTATTGCTAACCGGAGCGGTAATATGGCTGATTTATTCGAAGGAGGTATGGATGTTTTATCTTTTTGCTTTGTTTTTTGGCTTTTCCTCCGGAGGGTTGAGCACCTCGGTATCTGCCCTGATTGGTGATACCTTTGGCCGACGCAGTATCGGAATAATTATGGGTACGTTGGAAGTTGGCTGGTTTCTGGGGGTCTCTATTGGCCCATTTTTGGGCGGGCTGGTATACGATATTGATCATAATTACTCCAACGCTTTCTCGATAAATGTCGCAGCGACGATGATAGTCATTCTGCTTTTGATTCTTACCAAACGTGAAATGAGGCTTGATAGATGAATCTAAACCATCCCTCCACCCTCCATTGCCGCCAAAGGACCCTTGCCCAAAAATCGACCGTCAAGGGAGAGTCTCTCCCAAGTAGCGGGATGTAGCAGGAGTAAAAGATTGCAATCACGTCCCCAAATGTCCTAAAATAGGGCACCCAGCCACATGATTACGTAACCATGGTCCTATCTTGTTCATGCTGCCCCCAATAGCGGTTTTTTATAGGCCCGGCTTAGGAAAGGGTGGAGGGATGTTAAAGAATTTCATTATCTTATTGTCTGCCCAAGTGTTTGTTGCTTTCGGCGGTTTGACCATCCCTCCTTTAATTCCCTTTTTACAATCCGCACTGAGGATGAATTATACGCATGTAGGGTCCATCATGACTTTTTTGTACTTCGGGGCTATGGTCATCTCACTTCCTGCGGGTTGGCTAACCGATAAGCTTAGCATCAAAAAGATGGTTTTCTTATCCTATATGATGATGGGCTGTTTGGTAATCTTGTATAGTTTGGTCGGCAATTATATCACGGCCATTCTCTTAGCTTTCGCTATGGGAGTCGCATACGGAATGGTGAACCCTCCCACGACATTAGGAATTTTGGTTCTCGTTCGAAAAGAAATGAGAGGGGTTGCCATGAGCCTAAAGCAAACTGGCGTTCCGCTCGGAGGTGCCTTAGCCGCTGCATTATTACCGCCCTTGGCTCTTCGTTTTTCTTGGAAAGTTTCCTTTATTTTTGCGGGAGCTACCATTATTCTTTCAGGCCTTTTATCACAAATTTTATATCAACCCAGTCAGGAAAAAAACATAAGCTCTGATTCCCATCCGCAAGAGAAACCTCAGACAATTTGTAGAAGGACGTATTGGGATAAGAATATTATTTTCTTGGGGATCGGAGGGGCTTTTTGCGCGGTAGTGCAAATTTCTTTAGTGACTTATATCATCCTCTATCTGAAGGATGTTAAAGAGTTTGATTTAATTCTGGCGGCTTTCTGTCTGACGCTTATAAATATCGGTGGAATTCTGGGGAGAGTCTTTTGGGGGGGAATAAGCGACTGGTTGTTTAAGGGGTCAAGAAAGACGGTTTTGAAAATGATTGTTTCTTTGATCTTTCTGACCTCCCTCATTCTGGGGCTCAATATCACTCTTTCGCTGCTCGTTTTATTTGTTGTTCTTTTCATTTTCGGTTTTTCAGCCCTGGGCTGGAATGGGATATTCCTGGCTCTTATCGGAGAGCTAGCTGATAAGGACGTAGCAGGAAGAGCCATTGGATTATGCATGATGCTTACCTTTGTTGGAAATCTCTCTGGCCCTGTCATATTTGGGAAAATCCTTGACATGACTCGATCATACAACTTAGGCTGGTACTTTCTATGCGCATCCATGGTTGGAGCATTCATATTATTCAGCCATATTAAGGAAAAAGCTATTACTGAGATGAGTCTTTAAGGCCCCGGATTTGAATTGGCATGGTCGAATCGACCGGGCGATTTTCTGCCCTGCGGTCTTCTGGTCAAAACCCGATGGTCCCATTCCCCCGAGCATTCCTTCCTGAACTCTTGGTTTTTATGTTCTCCCCAATAATTCACGATTTCAAATGGAAGTCATCAATTTGGACTTGACAACCAAGGCTATTTCCAAAGGCAATCTTCCCCTTGACTGTTCATTTGGATAAGTGTATTTTTTCATTGCATTGTCGTTATTCCTTCTTTGGCTCAGTAAACCCATCAACATACCCATGACTTTTTCGGGAGGAGATTCTTTTTAATAATCAATAAAAAGGAGCCTTATATGGGAAAGAAATCATCTACCAAGGTTATCCCCCTTATAGGAGTATGGAAACTCATTTCCTATGAAGGCCATTATGAAGGCGAAGAGCCATTTTCCCCTCTCGGAAAGGATGCAAAAGGGTTGCTGATTTATACGGATGTTGGCCGTTTTTCAGTTCAAATGATGCGCAGCAATCGCCCTAAATTTGTTTCTGGTGATCAATTAAATGGAACCGTGGAGGAGATAAATGAATGCCTCAAAGGATGCATCTCCTATTTCGGAGAGTATGAATTTGATGCAACTGGCGGATTCGTTATTCATCATATAGAAAGTTCTCTATTTCCAAATTGGGAGGGAGACCAAAAACGATTTGTGGACATTTCTGATAAACGGATTAGATTGACTACTCCACCAGTTATGTGGAATGGAAAGATGGGAATTGGCACTCTGATTTGGGAACGCATAGGTTAATAATATTTTTTCCCTTGTATACATAAACCGGGGATTTTTGATAGCTGCTATGAACGTTGCGTTTCTACATCTCCAAAAAGTTATTATTTGAAGATAATACCTTCCGCTTTCTCAACCCGACAGCCGGCGAGGGTTCTGGTAAGATATCGCGCCATCAGCAACGGAGAACTTGTTAAGTCCATCGCGTGAGTTACTTCCTCTGAAATACTGATTCTGGAAATCCACTCAGCTATTCAAGATTTTAAAAATGGTAAGCCTCAAAAAGATAATTCTCAAAAGTTGCTTTTTGTATTGACAAAAGATATATTTCACATATTATGACTCGTGATTTAAAAATTTTAATAATATTTCTCTTTCCAAAGAAGGGGATGTAGAGAGAAAGATTTTTGAGGGTTCCACTATTCAAATTGGAACCTGAAAAAAGCATGAAAGTAATATTTTATTTGCAATCTCAAACACAAATCGGCCTTTAAATCCTTATGGAGAAGCCATATAATCTTGATAAAACCCCTTCAGCAGAACCTTCCTTAAAAAGGGACATTTTGCCCAATTCTAAAAGGTCTAAACAATTTACATTTCTACCTTGGAGAGCCCAATCTGACTCACTTTGCGGGCATTTCGCCTTTTCATCGGTTCAACTAAAAAAGGAAAATAAATTTGCATTTGCTAATAAAGTAGTTTCCATCAGCTTTCAAATTGGTAATTTTTACTGCAATTTATTAAACAATGACTCATATTCTGACTCTCTGAATTCCTTGTATTTAAAAGATTTTCATATCCGAACAGAATTAATTGACGCTTTTTCAAGAATTATACTTAAGTGGAAGTTGCAATGTTTGTACGCAGAAAAAATAAAATCGTTTTAGGCTTATAATTCAAGATAAGGGACCCCAAGTGAGGAAACCCAGAGCAATCCAAAAGCCGGTTAAAGAAGACGTCTGGATAGACAGTATTTGCAGCCAGTGCTTTGGCAACTGTGCCATACGGGTACACCGTGTTGACGGCGTCGTTGTCGCCATCGAAGGGAACCCTGACAGTCCCACCAGCAAAGGCGGTATCTGCC
>SMTZ1_10004173_pt1 | contig 14551 bp, 12 predicted proteins | sample DeeMarSWOR136_30_FD_25667 | JGI IMG/M metagenome (IMG submission 25667) | reverse complement strand
GCAAGTTTTTTAGGTTCACAGTCAACTTTTATTCCAATTATAATAATGATTATAATCATCATGGCAGGACAGATGGTAATCTCATCAATGGCCTTGGAAAAAGAAAACAAGACGCTGGAAACGCTCTTAACTTTACCAGTAAAAAGAACAAGTATTGTGGCAGGAAAAATCATCGCAAGTGCAATAATTGGTCTGCTTTTAGCAATAATATACATGTTTGGTTTAGGATATTATTTGTTGTCCTTTCAAATGGGCGCAAGTCAAGCAGCTCTTACCAGTTTTAATCTTACTTTAAGTGGTACTGATCTTGTACTTATTGGATTATCTATTTTTGTTACACTTATTGCAGCGTTGGCATTTTGTATGCTTCTTGGAACAATGGCCAAGAATTACAAGAGTGCACAGACACTGACTTTTCCAGTAGCAATGCTAGCTTTGATTCCAATGTTTATAACCATGTTCAAAGATTTTGATACCTTACCATTAGCTTTAAAAGGTGTATTGTTTGGAATACCATTTTCTCACCCGATGATGGCTCCTCGGGCTCTAATTTTTGATGATTATCTAATGGTGATAGGCGGCATTATTTACGTTTCAATATTTGCATTAGTTATGATAATTCTTGCAGTTTGGGTATTCAAAACAGATAGGCTACTTACTGGAAGTACCAAGAGGAAAAAGATATCTATTTTTAAGAAGAGATTCTAGCTTATAACAATCCACCGCGTCTATCAATTATAGAAATTTATTTAGGAATTTCTTTATTCGTGGAGTTTTAATCCCTGTTTTTCTTTCGATAGCCTGTAACATTTTTAAATCCTCTGTATCCAAACTCTTAGTAAATAGAACTGATAGAATATATATACCATAAAATAGTATAAATAGTATGATCAGAGTCCACCAATTAATGGTTAGAAACTGTTTGAAAAAAAAGTATATTGGAACTATTAATATTATTGAGAATATCGTTGGTTTTATCAGATTCAAACTAATGGGGCTGATCTTACTCAAAGAATACATTTTCCAGGTTTGTATAATGACAATAAATACATATGTAACCCCCGCAGCAATAGCTACACCTATAAAACTATAGGAAGGAATTAGTAAGACATTCAATATAATATTTAAAACTGCACTAGATAAAGCTGAAAACATAATAAACCGAGATCTACCCAAAGCCACCAATGTGGAGCTAACAGGTCCTGCGAAATTGCGAATAATGAATGCCAGCGAAAGAATTCTTAATGCATATGCTGATGGAAGATAGTTTGATCCAACTAGAACACTTAGTGTTGATTCCGGAAAGAGAAAGAATATAATAAATATCGGCAAGGTTACTAAACAGATCCATTTTGTTAAAATCGTATAATTACTTTTCATCTCTTTTAATCGACCTTTGGCATATAGTCCTGAAAATATGGGTACATGAATTATTGCCAAAGCAACCAAGGGAAAACAAATAAATGTTGCAAGAGGTCTAGCGACATGATAAAAACCTACATCAGCAGTACTTTTAAAACTTCCTAGCATCAGTGTACCATTCCAAAAAATAATCAGTTCAAATATTGCTGTAACTAATAGTGGAAGTGAAAAAAGGATTAATTCTTTTGCAGCAGGGCTGAAAACTGATGTTAAAGAAAATTTTGTTAATGATAGCGATTGCCGGGAAATATAAATTATAAGAATAATTGTAATAATAGCTCCAGAAATAACATAAACATAAAAAACATAGATAAAAGAGATATTAAAAAGAACAATACCTACTATAGATATCGTGATAAGTGCACTTTCTAAAATAAATTTGAAATAAACCATTGGTTTTAAGTTTTCAAATCCTCTAAAAATGTTGACAATTTTGATATTTAACGTAAAAATTGGTAGTGCAATGGCAAATATTTTTAACGGAAGAGCTAGTGAAACTTCGTGGAATATATTCTCTGCGATTATTTCAGAAAAAAGAAATAAAATCAAACCTAATATTATACTGGTAAGAACACTATAAAATACTGAAGTAACAATGAAATCTGAAATTTTATTAAACTCCTTTCTCCCTCTACTGTGAGCAATGCAACGAACAACCCCTATATTCATCCCCAGAGCACTAATAATCAAACAAATATTGAAAATTGAATATGCTAGTGAAAATATTCCTACATGGCTTTCTGTCCAATTTCTAGCAATTAGAACCCCGCTAATAAGACCAAATAAATGAATTAGAACTGAGCCGATGATGACCAACCCAGTCCCTTTAACTAGTCTTAGTAAAGAGTCATTGAAAGCATAGGTATTAGGCAGTGTTTTATCAGCTGTCATTTTAGAATCTGAATCCTCAATTTTACGTATATATAGAAGTTTTTTAAAAACTGTTACATGCTCTGTGTGATGATTTTAAATTGGATGAAGAAAGGTTATGCATGGTATGGATGCGGAAAGATTTCATAAAAATTCTTCTCAAGTTGACCAGGCTCTGCAGTTCCTACCAAGCAAATTAATTGATAAAATGATCTGTCAGCAAATTTCCTTTCGACATAATTAAAAAAGAAAGTAGCTATATCATCCAAATAACTTTTTTTGAAATGAAAAAGAATCTTATCAGTAGCTCTTTCATCTTTCAACCTATATTTAACCATATTATTTTCTTGAAACTTTTCAACTATGCCCATCTCAATGAGTTTGTTCAAATGAAAGGATATTGTCGAGGCTGATTTTTCTAAATCGTAACAGAGCTCTTTTCTGGTAGAAATATGATAAAAAGATAAAAACAAAATAATATGCCTGGGAGTTTTTTTTCTAATAATACTAAGTGCCTTCTTATGTTCTCTACTAACGTTTTGTAAAACATAATAACGAGTATATTTATCCTCAGATTTCGCTATGATAAAATCTCTTTTCTTAAGATAACGAAGATGATAATCGATTGTACTTTTAGGAACTTTCAGTTCTCTAGAGATTTCTCTTAGATATACTCCGGGATGTTTTAAAATAAATTGGTATATCTTCCTACGTGATTCGAGTTCCAAGAAATAATTCTTATTTCTCATCTTCTCACAATCTCATCTCAATACTTATATGTAATATTTTGGTGTTTTGTCTTTACTTATACAGTTAGTTTATTAGGCAAATATTGTCACCAATGATACTAATTATGAAAGATTAATATTAATAGACATTTCATCCCTCTCTTTAAACTCTTCTGCACATAAGCTATCTCCCACCTTATATTCTGAAGGTGCTTTTGATAGATCATAGCAATACTTAGGGATAGTCATCCTTGGTTCAAAACAACCCGTGTAACCATGATCTTACTTTTGCCTATGAGTAATTTTTAGGTTCATTGTTTCACTCTTCAACATGAACTATTGCATCTGATCCGGGGGGAGCTTTCTCAATCTCCGAATGCCCTACATGCTCAACATTCCTAATTGAATAAAACTGATAATAACCAGATCCATATGGGGCAATAAATTCCCATGACCAACCATCAGAATAATCATAATCAGTACTATATAGTATCCAGTCACTCCAGGAGGTATTATCCTCTGAATATCTGAAATATAAATCTAAAGTAGTAAATCCATCATCTGTTTCTGAATTACCATATATTGTGAATTCTGAAGTTTGAGCATATGGATAAATATCACTAACCTGTGACGGGCCATAAATAGGTGGTAAATCATTATCAGGGACCTTTTTTGAAGCCCATGCTACACATCTTCTATTGATCCAATAATTATAGGTTTTTTCATCTTGCGGTGTCTCATTAGAAGGTGTTCTATCACGCCAATAGTATAAACCATCATATATGCAGTTTTCATTGTTGTCTTCTCGTTCCTCAATATAACCTCCCCACCAGACTGAAAACTCAGGATGTCCTGAACTTCGAACAATTCTTGCTTTGTTTTCGTTAGGATATATCTCTGAGGTTATAAACGCTTTATTTGCAACATCAGTTTTAACAATTTTATCAGTACGTTTCCAGTCTTTGGAAAAAAGAAAAGCTCTCATAAGTCTACCATTATTTTCACACCAAATAACCTCACCCTCACCAAAAAGCTGTCCTTTAATCAAACCACGAATACCACCAATATACTCCCAATAATGAATTTGTGTTGATTCATTATCAGATATTTCCTCAGCAGGAAATCTGACAAGAACACTTATTTCTCTATCTGGATTTTCAGGAACCAAGAACCCTGGTGATCCTATCCATCTAATTCGTCTGCTGTGTTCAACATAATCATCAAATATTGGATTATCTTTTAAAACAGGACAATCTAAGCATGCCCCTGAAACACCCGAGTGTGGAGTAACTCCACCCCAACAAGAAAAAAATAAATAGGCTCCAGCACCAACAGACTCAGGTCCTCTTCCTGCTATCTGAGTTACAAGTGGTATCGTACCTTCAAGTTCAAAATTAACGCCTGAAATATCAAGATAACCCCTTTTAGAATGACGCTCAAGAAATGTATCAGGTTTATTTATCATCCCACCGGCAATAACTGCACCACCACAAGTACCAAAATATCCCCCTCCATCTTTTATATAATTAGTAATCTGCCTCCTCCAGATTATATTCCTTGGTAACCTTGGAAAACCCCTGATAAAAAATGGTTCATCTGCAGTATTTGGAGCATAAATCAAGACATCATAGTTCTTAACTGTTAGTTCTCCTCTCAATAATTTTTTTATAGGAAAATACTCTGGAATAAAACTATAAGTTGTATCTCCTACCTGCCAACTATAATATCCCAAAATTTTAACAAAACATTTTGTAACACCATAGTCTTGATCCTCAAATGCTTTATCTTCCACCAAGATTGCTACCCGGATCTTTATTACATCAACACTAGCTGCATTTTCTTTAACTTCGAAATTTTTCACAACAGATTCTTCAATATAAGCAGGAGTTGCATTTACAAAAGATATTGCCACTAGAAAAAAAACAATCACAATACTTCCAGTTATTATTTTCCCTTTCATTTTCAATCATCCATAATAATATGTTAGAAAATCGCATAAATAGTTTATAGGACAAACACCGACACCAGAAGGAGGTACAACTGGTGCTACACTCATTTTATTTGTAAAAAAGGAAAAAAAGAGATGAACTATTCTGATATCGTAGTCCTAATAATTGCAGCAGGTGCCTTAGTATTGGAAACCTATTTGGATGGCTCTGTAGGAAGTTTAGGAATGGTGTGTTGATATTAGTTTTGTTTCTTGGCAAAAGTATAGTGCCGTCATGGTTATCTCCGTCAGAATTTGTTTTCCAATACACCCATTTACCTGGAGAGGGCTCTTCATGCCATACGTAAATATTACCAACTATCGAAATAGTGATAGCGATTGCATAGCTACCCCGAGGCATAAATTTGGTTGCTGAGAGGACTATATCATCTGGGGGGCTATCACCGATGTACTCAAATTCACCAGAGTCATCAAAAAATGTTATGCTGGCTCCCGTAATAGCTACTGCTCTAGCTGTCCAGGTTCCTGATATTTTAATATCCCAAGCTGCACTGCCAAAATGTATCTCTAGATTACATGTATAATCACCTGTGCTACCTCTGTGACCGTTTGGTAACGCATTATTGATATATGCATTAGCACTAGTGCTAGTTATACTTAGATGCAAGTCCGCAAATTTATGGTCACCTTGTAATTTCTGTAGGGCCGAGTTTACACAATGTTCTTTTTCAATTTGTTCAGATGAGGCATTTTGTTCTTGTAGTGCTGAGGTGGATGGTACGCCAATTAACAGTATTACTAATCCAAGAACTATGCCAATTTTCATTTTTTTATTTTTCATCTTTTTTATACCTCCATATTCTATTCATTTTAGTTCACCTTTCAGTGTCTCTAGATAAATATGGTAGGTAACCATATAAATAGTTTATAAGACAAACACCGACGCTAAAAATGACAGATTTATTTATTATTGATATTAGCAGAAAAAAGGTTAGGCATGATAAGGATGTGGAAAGACGTCATTCAATAATTTTTCAAATGTATCTTCATTCTTTCCTAACCAGAACATAAAACGAAGAAGTGATTTGTCAGCGCGTACAAAATCGACATAATCAAAAAAGAAAATAACCCATCTATCCAATAAACTTTCTTTATATTGTATAAGTATTTTATCAGTGGCTTTTTCATCTTTTAACCTATATTTAACCATATTACCATCATGAAATTTTTCAACAATATCCCTCTCAATGAGTTTGTTCAAATGAAGGGAGATTGTTGATGCTGATTTTTCTAAATCATGACAGAGTTCTTTTCTAGTAGAAACATGGCACATTGATAAAAACAGGGCAATATGCAGAGGGGTCTTTTTTCTCAGAATGCTAAGTGCCTTTTTATGTTCTCTACCAATTTTTCCTGATACATAATACCGAGTATATCTATCCTCGTTTTTTGCTACGATTAAATCCATTTTTTTGAGATAACGAAGATGATACTCTATAGTACTCTTAGGGATCATTGTTTCTCTAGAGATTTCCCTTAGATATACCCCCGGGTATTTCAAAATAAAATTGTAAACCACTCTCCGCATTTCAAGATCCAAAATATGATCCTTATTTATTGTCTTTACCTCCTATACAGTTTGATTAATAGGTAAATACCTATAATTTAGTTCCTTAGTATTTGCCTTAATAGTGGGAAAGCATTTGGAAAACGCTCTAGCAAATTATAAAACAATACGCTGATATCAATTTTAGCTATTGGAAAGCTAGCTTCACGAGAAGAGCATTTGTATACCGATTCAGCATTGATTAATCCGTATCCGTATACACTGTACTGTCCGAGATGTATAGCTCCTTTAATTAAAACATTTATAACAATAAGAGGTTTTTTTTCCTTGAGTACTGAAAAACATAATCCAGCTACTCCTGCAACATGGGGACATGCCATTGATGTGCCATCCCAATTTACATATCCTCCACCTTTTTTCAATGAACAAATATTTACACCTGGTGCTACAAATTTATTGCCTTTATTACTAAATGAGGCAATATCAAGTTCTTCATCCACAGCTCCTATAGCCAATACAGAGGGATAGACAGCGGGATGGCCTGGTAATAATGATCCATCATTTCCACTGGCAGCTACCATTAGAGCCTGTTGATCGTACAAAGCATATTCACAGGTGTCTTTTAACAAACGGTTGTCATCGCTAACTGGTCCAAGATAGGCTCCAAGACTCATACTTATGACCCAGGCATGGTTAACAGCAGCCCAAATGATACCTTTTGCAACATTCCATAAGGTTCCACGTCCATTTGCATCTAAAACACGAACAACTAAAATCTTACAGTTTGATACTCCTGCAATGCCTTCTTCGTTGTTAATTGCTGCTGCAGCTATACCAACACAGTGAGTTCCATGGCCATTTTCATCCTGCGCATCCGAATCATCATCTACAAAATCATATCCACTTGCGACATAATACGGTTTATCTCTATGGTTAAAATCAAAACCAGTATCTATGATAGCAATTATAACATCATTATCTCCCTTAGTTTTATCCCAAGCACTTGGACATTTTATAGCTTTTAAATTCCATTGATCAGAGAATTTTGGATCATTTGGATTATAAAAATTACTGAAAATTGCATTTAACTCTACAAATACTATATCTGTTATGTCTTCGATCAAGGATAAAAATTCTTCAAGAATCATACCTGGTCTAAGCTCGAATAAAGCTGCATAAGGTTTTATCTCAGTGATTGTATCTATACAAGTACACCCGGTAATGGCCTCAATAATCTCAAGAGTCACTTGTAACCTATATCTTATAATTACCTGAGTAGATTCATAATATACCAGACCCGGTTTTATTTCTATGTCTTTTTGACCTCTATATGGCATATATACAATGTCTTCATTGGCAAATAATTGCCTGTTGTCTAAGGTTTTTGAAATATTATCATTCTTAATCTCTAGTGCCCCTACGGTCAGGCTATTTACCATAGGGGCCAACATAACTAATAGCATAAGAACAGCTGCTCCAATTCCAAAAATTTTTCTTTTTTTCATATTTATTCCTCTCTCATATATTTTCTAATTAAATATGTTAAGAAATCGCATAAATAGTTTATAGGACAAATATCGACACTAACATAGAAGCTAGCATAGTTTTTACATGGGTTTCATAAAAAAAAATTAAAACTAAAATTTTGATATATCGCCTCTTTTAATATCAAGTTGTGATTTAGAAAAAGGAATACAATTCTAAAAAATGTGGAAAAACCTTCTTTTGCAATCACTGAAAGAAGAAAGATATCTCGTTATCTATTTCCTCTGTTATATCAATATAAAAAAGGAAACAAATAGATACAACTTATAGTAAACCGCCACGTTTATAAATTTCAAGTTGAGATTTAGAAAATGGTTTTGCATTGTACGTTTTAACTTGGGTTTTGTCAACTATATCACCAGTTGTAAAGTCAACTGATATTTCATCTCCATTAGAAATCTTATTTGTAATATCTTCAGCGACAATAATTGGCATTGCATTGTTAATTGCATTTCTTTCATAAATAGCGCCAAATGATTCAGCAATAATTACAGATATGCCAAGTGACTTAAAACAATCTACGGCTTGTTGTCTCGAGCTGCCACATCCAAAATTTTTACCAGCGATTACGATATCACCTGGTTTTGCTTTTTTTGCAAAATTTTCATAACCCTCTAAATTATCAAAGGTATATTGGCCCATCTCCTTAATATCAGTAATAGAAAGATAACGATTATGAAAAATCATATCCGTATCAATGTTGTCTTTTTTGATAACCCATGCTCTTCCTTCGACACTTGTAAGTCTAGAAATTTTTGTTTCTTTATTAACAGCAGATACCCTATGAGAAACCTCAGGCATATTTACAGATACAGGTTCTTCAGGAATCTCATCTAGAGTTGTGACAAAACCAGCGATAAGTGATGATGCAACAGTTGCAGGAGACGCGAGATAAATATCACCTTTACCCTGTTTACCGACAAAGTTACGATTACCAGAAGACACTGCTACCTCACCAGATCCTGTCTGTCCAATTTGGCCAGCAGCACATCCGGCACAACCAGCAGAGCCAACTAGTGCACCAGCATCTTTAAAAATCTTAATTAAACCCTCATCTAGACATTGTTTCCAGATTTTATCTGTCGAAGGAACGATCTTGAGAATTCTACCAGGAGCAATTTTTCTAACTTTTAAAATCTCGGCAACAGATCTCATATCTTCCATACGCCCGTTTGTACATGATCCGATAAAGCCTGAGTCAATCTTTGTACCCTTTACCTCCTCAACACTGATAACATCTTCAGGATGACCGGGACGTGAAATCATTGGTTTGAGTCCATCAATATCAATTTCAACATTACGTTCATACTCAGCATCTTCATCAGCGGTAACACCACTGTCTGAAGGGAATAATAATATTATTCCTCCCATCTCAGTGGCCATAGATGCTATTGTAATCTTGCCATCTAGTGATAAGGAATCAACATATTCCCCATAAATCTCAGCAGCATAGCTAAGGAGACCATTAGCACCAAACTCTTGCAGCATTTTAAGCACGACATCTTTAGGAGTTGCAGAGGAGGGTTTACCTTTTAAAACAATCTTTACAGTCGGTGGAACCTTAAACCATACTTTACCATGAGCCCAAGCATGAGCAATATCCATATCACCCATACCCTGACCAAATGCACCAATAGCACCTAAAATGTTAGCATGAGAATCAGTTGAAACTATAGTTCCGCCAGGCTTGGCAATACCTTCATCAATGACGAGATGAGTGCCAATACCAGACTCTATATCAAAAACTTTAACACCATTCTTCCTAGCAAAAAGACGGCAAATATGCTGATTAGCTGCATATTTTTGGTCGCAGCCACCAGGATTACAGTCAAAGGTAAAAAATGTCTTTTTTGGATCATCCAAAGATAAATTATTCTCTTCAAGATTTTTTACAACATTAGCTCCACCAAAATCTCTAGCAACACGAACATCAATTTTTATGTCAATAATATCTCCAACATTTGCTTCGCTGTCAGAATGACCCTCAAAAATTTTCTGAATCACGGTTTTACCCATATCAACCCCCTAAGGTAAATCTCTCTCCTCTGGACCATCATATTCGCTTTCAACTGTAAACATTTTACGCATTGGTTTCTGCTCAGTTTGTTCTTCATATACCTGAGCAGTTAATCCTGCCACACGACCTAAAAGGAAAAAAGCTTTACCAAGACGCCAGTCAAAACCCATATCAGAAGAAATAGCAGCAATTGCCCCGTCAACATTAATTGGGAGTTTTTTACCAGTTTGTGCTTCAAGTTCTTTTTCTATTGCTTTTGATAGAGAAATATGATCACTTGCAATCTTTAATTCATCAGCAAGAGAGAACAACCTCTTTGTACGAGGATCAGACGTATGAACACGATGCCCAAAACCAAGAATGCGTTTCTTTTGTTCTCTTGATTCCGTTACAAGAATTTTTGCCATTTCATCAATTGATTTGCCCTCTTCTTTCATACGAGAAGTTCCTTCTTGTAGGAATTTTGCGCCCTTTTCAATAGCACCACCATGAGCGTCACCAATGGAAAGGACGCCTGCAGCTACTGCAGTAGGCAAAGGCACTCCTCCAGATGCAACAACTCTTGATGCCATTGATGATGGAGGCGTAACTCCATGGTCTATACAGGCAGTTAGTATTGCATCCATCATTTTTCCATGCTCTTTTGATGGTAAATCTCCTTTAAGAAGAAGATATACTACATGAGAAAACGGAATATTTCCTATTAGATCTTCCTGGCGATATCCTCTTGTAACAAGATGATTTGGTTCTACCTTTGTAATTTTGGTAGTCCATTTCATAATATATCACACCTCAACTTTTCTTATAATATCTAATACAGTCCCATCAAACCATTTTGTCATACCAACAAGCTCATCAGTGAATTCCAATTCCTGCGGACCACCAGTTGCATCATATGCCATGTCCTTTAATTTTTCAATAGGAACTATATTCAATTTACCCTTTGCTTTTTCAATAAGATCTTCCCTTTTTGGATTTACGGCTATACCCTCATTTGTAACAATTGCATCCACAACATCACCAGGGGTTGAAATTGTGGTAACCTTCTCCCTTACAATTGGATTATTTTTTCTATATATTGGACAAGAAATTATACACAATGAAGATCCTGCTGCGGTATCCTGATGACCTCCTATTCCATGAAGCATTCGACCATCACTATGTGTATTTACATTTACATTGAAATTAATATCAACTTCTGTGGCACCTAGAACAACTGTATCGAGACCATCAATAGTTCTACCTTTTGAGGTTGGATCGGCATAATGGCCAATATCTGCTGGAAGTCCTAAATCATCCTGTATAAATTTTACAGAATATTCATCAAAAACCTGGGAATAATAGATGTTTTTGACCCTACCTGCTTGATAAATGTCACATATTAATTTGGTAAGACCCCCTGTGGCAGTTGATGCTACTACATCTTTTTCTTCAAGTCTTTCATTTAGATATTTCATTGCTGCAAGAGATATTCCGCCTGCCCCTGATTGAAAGATCATTCCATTTTTTATAAGTCCTGCAGCATCCATTAAATCTACACAATCATGTGCAATCTGCAGCTTCATAGGATCTTCTGTGATTTTTGTTGTACCAGACATAATATTTTTTGGATCACCTATTTTATCAACTTGGGCTACATAATCAACATATCTCTCTTGAATTTCCTGAAATTTATTGGGATAGTCAACAATATTATCAGTTACAATTATCACATGATCAGCATGCATCGCATCTACCTGAGAATATGATATTGGTCCAAAAGCACTATTACCAATAATTCCTGTAGCATTACCCCTTTCATCTGCTGCTGATGCTGCAATAATTGCAATATTAGGATGCAATTCACCTGTTTTAACAGCAGCCCACCGACCACCATGAGAACGTAGTACTACTGGATATGGAAGAGGGTTTTTAGAGATATAATCTCCTACAATACCATTGATACTTCCTTCAATTCTATTGACAACGCCTTCTTTTATAAAATCAATAACTGGTTCGCAAATATTAAACATTGCAGTTTGAGCCATTCTAATGTTCTTTATACCAAGATTATGAACTGCAGCAATAGTCATATTGATTACGTAGTCACCATTCCGAAGTTGATGATGAAAAGATATTGTATCCCCGTCTTTAATATCACATTTTTTCAAAGCATCAGTTAGGTCTGTTACCTTTGAACTATAACTATGTTTTTTTGCACCAGAAAATGGTTTGACAGTTCTGCCAGCAATCTCTGTTAATACAATCCTACCAGCAGCATTTTCTACTTCCATCTATCCACCATAGACTTTCTAATATGAAAATCTATAAAATCACAATGATGAACAATATATGCCTCAGGAGTTCTATCAATGGCGTCGCCCTCATGTGAATGAGCATAAATTATATGAACAAGTTCATCTGGTAAACCTAATTCTTTTGCAAGTAGCGAACCAGAAACAGGGTGGCGGAACTTTTTCCCGTGTTCACTCTTCACAACTTTTCCATCTTTCATCTTATATTCAAGTAGTTTACCTACATCATGTAATAAAGCCCCAGAAATCAAATAATCCCGATTTAGATGTTCATCTCTCTGATCCATAACGCATTTAACAAGATTTGTAACTCTCTTAGTATGATCAGTCAAACAACCTGAGTTTTCAAAGAGAAGAGTGAATGGTACATCATCAAGATTTTTCCAACCTCCAATATCAGCTGCTGTCATCCATACTTCCACAACTTTAAATCTTAAATTGGGGTCTCCAATCCATTGTAATTCTTTTGAAAAGCAAGCTTCAATAATACTTTTCTCCAACATAATCTACTCCTCAGGATAATTTTTTGTAATCTATATCCCCGTTATTAACGTTCTCATCGAATAAAAGCGTATAATTTTTAAAAAAAATTGTAGAAAAGCTATCAAGAAGATTATAGGTGGTGAAGGTTGTTTATGCCGTTTCAGCAAGTTGTCTGATTCTGTAGCTGACTACAAAGATCTCCATGATGGATTTCATTTCTTCAAGTTCTTGTTGGGATCTTACTTCACTGACTATTTTCATGTGTTTAATCACCACCTTACTATGTTATACTCTGTAAGTAATGCTATATAAATATATCGTGTAAATATGACAAAATGTAAAAAGGATTATTTAGCAAATTTACAAAATAAAAAATATCCAAATAACAGGATAAATTATTGGATAAAACAACTGTCAACTAACTGGAAAGTAGCTTGTGATGGGGAGGGAGAAGAGGTGATTTAGAGGGGGTAATTGGATGGGTGATCTCTAAATGAAAAACTGGGCTTCATCCCTTCCCAATCATTGCATAGATAAAGAATAAAACGTGCTTTTAAAGGCCTTTTTCGTACATGAATATGTATATGTGTGTGCAACTCGTATGCCATCTACATTAAATCTCAATTTTTTGGTATATTAAGTTGATAAAAAATAGCTAGTTATATTCATCCCAACTTTTAACTTCCAAATTTTTGATTGAGATGCTGCCAACCGCTTCGGCAAACCTCTTTGCAAGTTGTAAATTAGTAATCAAAGGAACATCAAAGTCAACTGCTTTTCTCCTTATAAGATAATCATTGTCAAGTTCTTCTTTTTCAATATTTTTAGGTATATTTATGACTAAATCAATTTTCCCATTAGCTATATAACTAAGGGTGTTCGGCTCTTTATTATCTAAAGGCCAATGCAGCACCTCTGCGTTGACACCATTGGCTCGCATAAAATCAGCTGTTCCTTTTGTAGCATAAAACTTATAGCCCATTTCATCCAATTTTTTAGTACTTTCTAAGAATTCTGCCTTACTATCTATTGGTCCGGTAGATAACAGAATTGTTTTCTTTGGCATCTTAAAACCTACAGATATAAGACTTTTTAGAAATGTCTCATTAAAATCATCGCCTAAACAAGCAACCTCGCCCGTAGAAGCCATTTCTACTCCTAAAATTGGGTCTGAGCCTTTTAACCTGGTGAAAGAAAACTGTGGAGCCTTAATCCCAACATAATCCAAATCAAAAGAAGAGCGATCTATTCGTGGTACACTTTTACCCATAATGTTTTTGACTGCTAAATCAACGAAATTTATTTTGAAAACCTTAGAAACAAACGGAAAACTCCTAGAGGCTCTTAAATTACATTCGATGACTTTAACATCGTTATCTTTAGCAATAAATTGTATGTTAAAAGGACCAGTTATCTTCAAAGATTTTGCGATCTTCTTAGCAATTACCTTAATTCTCCTCATTGTCTCCAAATATGTTCCCTGAGGAGGCAATACCATGGTTGCATCCCCAGAGTGTACACCGGCGTTCTCGACATGTTCAGATATAGCATAACAGTAAAGTTCACCCTTTTTAGCAACAGCGTCAATCTCTATTTCTTTAGCTCCAGTTATGAACTTACTTATAACAACAGGATGTTCCTTGCCAATTTCAGAGGCTTTCTTAAGATATTTTCTTA
>SMTZ1_10004172_pt1 | contig 14552 bp, 15 predicted proteins | sample DeeMarSWOR136_30_FD_25667 | JGI IMG/M metagenome (IMG submission 25667) | reverse complement strand
CTCATAAAGATATCGGGTTGCCAACCCAGCCCCCCCGATGAACCTTCTGACCCAGTCCTCCCGAATACGTTCTTCGGAAATTGCTCCTTTTGAAAGATCTACTCTCAACATCTTCCCGATATAAGCATTGGACATGGTGAACCCTCCTTAGTGATTCGCTTCGGCCTTGCTAAATTTATGTAATCGATTTTTCAGGAAGACAAGAATCCAGGAGATAACAAGTCTGTCATAGGGTTGCACCAATCAATCCTATCGACCGGTACCTCTTCTGTCAAGCTTTACTGCATGTAGTATGGTCTGGAAGCTAAAGCCTCTAAAGGAATACTCAAACTCGCCCTGGGAAGTCAATTCACCGAGAAGAGTTTTGTGAGATGGGCCAATTGGAGGGGATGTTTGAGCAGGCCTTCGATCTTGAGTTTTCCAAGGAGGAGTCTTTTCAGAATATCCCTACCCGTCTTATCAAAATAATTCGGAAGGCCCAGGCAGATATTGATGAGACTAAACTCCAGGATGACGTCGTGATCCGTGACGATCTTGAGATCGGTCTCTCCAACGATGCCGTTAAAAATCGTTAGTTTTCCATTTTGAAAAACGAGGGTAATCGTAATCTCAATGTCGCTCGCTACGATCACGACATTCGATTTGAGAGCCTCAAAGCTCCTTCGTTTATGGGGCTTCTGCTCAAGGTTCTGACGGATGAGATGAAATACCATATCCGCGAGACCCACATTTTTTGCGCCGTCATCGAGGAGGATCATAGGCTCTTCTCTCACCAGGCCTCCTGGTATACCTTCAGAACTTCCGCTGCATCGGAGATGGACTTTGGGTTGTAAACAATGGCTCCGTCGGACAGGGCCAGCTCTGAACATTCCTTGAGCCCTCCTTCTGGAACCCCAACATCTCTCAGTCTTTGAGGGAGACCTAACTTCTTAGTAAATTCAGTGATCTTATCCGCAACGATATCTCCGGCCTGATGAGGCTGAATTTCTACGTTCACTCTCAGGGCTGACAGGACATTTAAATAGATCTCACCGCATGCATCGGCATTATGCCGGAGGCAGGCAGGTAGAAGGATACTATTCGCCAGTCCGTGGTGGACTCCAAATATTGCTCCCACAGAATGGGCCAAGGCATGAACCAGTCCTACCTGAGCATTGGAGAAGGCACTCCCTGCGATGTTGGCTGCGATGAGCATCTGCCCCCTCGCCATTATATCCTTCCCATTTTCGACAGCCTTTGGAAGAAATTCCTTGATCAGCCTGACCGCATGAAGCGCTAAGCCATCGGCGATAGGTTCCCTCTGCAAGGAATGCAGTGCTTCAATGGCATGACACATGGCATCCATGCCGGTTGCCGCTGTCAGCTTTGGAGGCAATTCCTCTGTCATTTTTGGATCGAGGATGGCAACATTCGGGAGGATATGGTAGTCCCCGAAGAGCAGCTTCCTTCCCTCCTGATGATCTTTAATCACCGCAAGATAAGTGACCTCGCTTCCTGTCCCTGCTGTTGTTGGGATCACAATGTGGGGTGTCTGAGGCCTGGTGAGGACCTGAAACCCCAAATAATCCTGAAGTCGTCCCCCCTCTTTTATAAGGATGGCCATCCCCTTCGCTGTATCGATCGCACTGCCTCCGCCAACACTGACCAGACAATCGGCTCCACGTCCTGCTCCGAATTTCGCTCCCTGATTGACGATATGGATGCCAGAGTCGGGTTCCACATCAGAGAAAACCCCCACGCACAAATTGCCAAGAGCCTTTCTAATCTTCTCTGGGATATCCGTATTCTTTATCAAATCCCTATCCGTAACGATGAGGACCTTTTTGCATTTGAGGTTCTCTGCTTCAATAGCCACATCGAGCGCAGTATTTTCACCGAACACCACCCTGGTAGGGCTCCAAAAAACGAAATTGAGGTTGGCATCATAGGACATCGATCCGTCCTCCTCTCGAAGTTCACTCGCCCAGGAATTTCGTATCAATCCGCGTTGTACATTCAACGAGTTCCTGGGCTGCCTTGACATGACGAACGATTGTCGGCAAGTCTCCTCTTAGCCTGAGCTTTCCCTGCATCATTCCTTTCACCGGCTCCAATTCTTTCTTGACGACCTGCTTCCATCGAGCATAATCCCCCGTGATACAGAAAGGGGCCTTTTGGGCCTCTGCGACGGCAACTATCTTGGCGTCCCTGCACACCCCTTGATGAAGATCAAGCCAGATGCCAACATCCTCATTCAGCCCAATCTCCGGTTTCGCCGAAATGACTAAGACAACAGGTCCAGCAGTCCAGGTAGCCCCAGCTTTTTTGTAATCCTCGCTCAGGTTAATCTGTTTCTTAAATTCATCTACCCACTCAATGCTTGGAAATGAGAAAGCCATTGTAACCCTCCTTCACTAGAAACCATCTTGATCCTCTTCGTTCATGGAAAGGGCTTCTATCCTACTTGAGCTTAGATCAATCGCTAAAAGCTTTCCCGCATCTCCCGCCACAAGATATCTCCTTTCTTTTGCATCTTAGAGTGGATTCTTATTAAAGTAGAAAAATTCGTGAAAGTCAATATAAGAACGGGAAAGGACGGTGGATAATCAGGAGATAATCTTGGCTACAGATTTTAATCAGAAGGACTTCTCTGTTCAGATAGATCAAAACATATTTTTTACTTAAACCATCTTTCAACTCGATGGAGACGGAGAATAATGCAGCAACCCATCGATCATGACATCAGGGGGATCCTTCTGTAACGCGTTAGAATTCATGGCTGGGCGTCGTATCCATTTATGAAAGTGAAGACTTGTCGAGGTCACCCTAAACCCTGTACGGAGGCAATTTGCCAAAGCTGGATAATTGCTTCCCAACGTTCTGACCGCGACAAAAACCACATTTTTCTGAGCAAGATGATAAAGAGCCCCTTGATTAAGCCTGATCCCAAGCCTCTTATTTCTTGATTCAGGACGCACACCAATAAAGTCCAGACTACCGCATGATTGTCCTATTTCTTGACTGAAGGCCCTATTGATTTTTGATATGATAAATCCATGTATCTCACCATGGATATGGGCAACCAGCACATGGAATTGATCGTTTTCAAAGCAGTTTGCAACGAGACGTCTGTACAGGGATTTAGCGGCATCTTCATGGATGATAGGATCATATACAAAACGATTGTGGATATGTGTTTCACCAGCTATGTCAAGGACCTGTTCCTTTTCATGGAGCGTCAGAGTACACGGTTCGACTGTGAATTCTGAATGGGGCTCTGGAGGAGGAGGGGATTCTATGAGTTGTCCCAAATAGATCTCTGTCCCGACATAGCGAAAGTCGCAGATTTCAAGGGCATGAGCGGAAAAGATATCATCCACAGCCACTCTGCAATCGAGGAAATCCACATCCTGAAGCTCCTCGATGACATATCTCAATAGGCGCGCATGGACGAGGGGGCCATTAAACTTGGCTAAAAGGTGCGGGACTGAAAACATTCGGAGCCCAAAATGCTTGCTCATCCAAGGGAGTGACTGAAGAGTGATCAATCCCACCAATTCCCCCTGTTCCCTCAAGCAGATGGTCTGGAGGTTTTGTTTCGATAGGCTTTTTTCGAGATAATCAACCATTCTTTCCTTCGATACTCCCATGACCTTGAGCTGATGATCCTTGTGGGTGTAATCAACGAAAAACTGACGGACAGTACCATCCCGATGGGGATCGTAGGGAGCAAACATCAAACGATTCATTGACATGTTCAATCCTCCAGTGTCTGGATTCGACTTTTGGCCTCCACGAAGACCGTCCTCATCGAAATACGGGGGCTCCATTTCTGATAAGGAACATGATCTGGCCCGGAGGCGATGAATAATGGGATCCCTGTTGGAGTGACAGAGGTGGACATCCAGCCTCTGCCTGGTACAAAAACCAAAGAAAAGAAGTGACCCACCCGTCCTGCAGTGCGGCATGGGATGCCTCTTGCCCTTAGGAAAGCACATTCCAATAGGGTGGTATCAGGACATGCCCCGACGCGGCGGGTAAGGGTTATCTCTATCTCTTGATACATTTCATCAAGGTCGGAATAAATCAACTTTCCGCCAAAATATTGTTCCCTCTTGGCCTTATCGTAGGTGACTGTCTCTTTGAGAAATTTTGCCAAGCGTCGATATTCCAAGCGTGCATCTGGAGGACCTGATCCTCCTCGCTTCGCCCAATCCATGGCCTGAGGCAAATGGGTATCGATCTTATACCCAGCCTCAAGAAAGGAACGAGCCTCTTCAGGGATGGACGCATTGTCAGACTGTTCCACCAACATAAGGTCATGATCAACAAGGAAAGCCATATCCACCAAATACTCAAACGTAAAGAAAATTTTTATGGTCTGTCCATACTTGATCTCTGGATAATCCACGTAAAACCACCGATTTTCCGCCACATCCGTCTGGATCCTACTTGAGGCTTGGGGTCGAATGAGACTCTCAGAAAAGAGTAGCTGTTTTCCGTAACTATTTCTCGGCGCCGTAATTTCGAGATTTAAAGGTCCCGCATACCCTTCCTCCTCTATCCTGAATCCTAGGCGATAGATTCCACTCATGACAAATCGTTCCAACAATTTCCCATTGAGATGTGAGGGGAGGAATGGCTTCATCATCCATTTCCTGAGCCTGGTGGAGAAGATCGCTCGGCGGAGTCCTACCACGAGCGCAGGATCCCGATCAGCAGGAACCATTCCAAGTTCTGCTAAGACTGCTAGATCCTTAATTGAGATTGGATGCTCCCCTTCTACAAGAATCAAGACTTTTAGATCTGGCTTCAATTCAGCTATGCGGTGCCAGTTGAGTTTCTTCTCCTGGGAAGCCACAGCTGATGAAGAAACAATAAGAAGAAAGATGAATATCATGCCTGTCAATTGAACCAATTCTTTCCGTTTCATATCATGATCCTGAGGATAAACATTTTTCCTTTCTCGTGTTCTTTCTTCGTTTCCTTTAAAAAGGGTTTTTTTACAATCTTCTCTCGAACTTTAATCATGCCTTTCAACCCTGCTTATGGATGAATTCGAGGCCCCCCTTAAACCGGACGGGGGCAACACCCAAACCATGAGTGCTGAAACGGCGCGAGTTATCTCTTGATGGAACAAGGAATAGTTAGAAAAAAGGTTTTTGGGGTGTTACACGCGGAGGGGAAACATCAAATCCCCAGTACATAGGAATAACGTAACACGTGCATTGAAAATGGATCATTATCCTCCTGAATCGTTGGATAATTATCTGATCAACGCCTCTTAGTTATTGTTTTTACCAGTAAATACCGCATTTGTCAACCTAAAAACTCAAAAAGGCGTCATCCCTCACTCCCCCTTCGAAACTTACTGGAATCGGGCAGTCCTGCCCGATTCCCCCATTTTACCCACGCTTCACTGTGGCATTAAAAAAAAGGGCCATCATCCCTTTAGGATTAGCCGCAGCATGATCTGTCGGTTGATCTTTCACAGGGCATCGAATACTTCTTTTCGCGATTCATTAAATTCGAGATGCTATTCCTCAATGCCATATGGGCACCTTTCTTGACCTGACTGGCGAGATCTGTTGCCTCTTGAATTTCTTCATCAGGGATACCCTCTGCCTGCGCTTTCCCATAGTAATACTCAAAACAAGGAATGCAATTCGCCGATACGGCTGCTCCGAGGCAAATGAGAATTTTTGTTCCCTCTTCCATGGTCTTATCCTCCTTTTTCTTAGATTTTATCCATTAGACGAAATGGGCATGCAAAAGGTTACATGGGTCTGTTGTTTTTCTTGTCAACGGTGGCTTATTCTGGTAGGATCATTGACAAATTACCTCACGGTTAGGCATGTATTCAGAAAGGAGGGATCACGATGGCAACATTTTTGATGTTTGGAGAGTACTCGGTTGAGTCATTGAAGAGGATCAGTGGGAAGCGCACAAAGGATGCGGTCAACCTTGTTAAAAAATTTGGTGGTGAAGTGAAGGGAATGTATGCACTCCTCGGAGAAAAAGATCTAGTTTTCATCGTTACTCTTCCGGGCGTTAAAGAGGCGATCAAAGCCTCTGTTGGCTTGAGCAGACTGACTGGAATCTCCTTTACCACTTCCCCTGCGGTCACAGTAGACGAATTCGATGAGATATTAGCCGGGCGCTAAACAAGGATTATCTCACTGCGAGCGAGAATAAAATAGGGACACATTCCATAGATAAAAAGAGAAGTAGACCCTTCTTATATTTGCCTCTCTCATAAAAAATTGCGATGTATCACCATTTTCTAATTTTCTGAAATTTATCTTCCGAAGTTAAAGTCATCAGGGGAGGAAGGCAGTTCTCCCGTCAGGATGCTCCTTAGTTTTTCGATCATCTCATGATCTTCGCCCAGTAAAGGAAGGAGAGATTGGATGGTACGACCTAGAGTGCCGTCACATAACCTCTGGAAATCATCCCGGACGTTGGGTGGAAGACTTCGATATTTCTCCACAAGATGATCCACCCATAGGGGGAGATAGCTGAGATCGACTCCTTTCTTTGGATAAACATACCCCTCCAAGGCACCGGCTTTTGCAGCGAAATCATAGATTTCTTGATAGACACCCATAAATCCCTCCTGTCAACCTATTGTATGGATTCGTCCTGACCCCGCGAGCTCACGCTGAATCAAATAAAGACAATAGATCGGAGACTCCCCCCAAGATCGCTGTGGGCTCTTCTGCCTGAAGTTGGACACAGCTTCCGATCCCGCTCAAAACCCCTATGGTCAGGGTTCCAGCCGCTTTGCCAGCACGGATGTCTAGCGGAGTGTCTCCAATCGTGATCGCCTGGCTTGGGTGAATCTCCATCCGTCTTAGGCATTCCAAAATCCCGTCAGGCGCTGGTTTGGGTGAAAATCCATCCTCACGCGTCATGATCACTTTAAAGTATCGAGATAGAGAATGATGATAAAGGGGTTGCAAGGCGATGCCCCGAGAGGAGGTCAGGACCCCAAGGCCAATTCCTCTTTCTTCTAATCTCTTCAATGTTGGCTCCAATCCAGGAAAAGGCTGAACGTGTTTGAACACTTCCCTATAGATCTCGGGAATCATGTCCATGCATTGTCTAATCTTTTCGTCTCGGTCAGCGATATCTGCTGGGATAGCGCGATCCCATATTAAGGTACCCGTGGCCATGGGCTCCAGGACATCTTCCCTTTTGACTTGAATTCCGATTTTTGCCGTAACCTTTCGAAACCCTTCATAGTAAGCCTCGATAGAATCAGTGAGCGTCCCATCTACATCAAATACGATCCCTTCTACTTTCTTCCCAACCCAGACAATACCCATCGACCCTATCCTCTCCGGTTAGACCAACCACCCACATGGTATAAGAATTCGATTAAACATAAACGTGCCCTATATTTTACACTGATTCAATAGAAATTCCTACCAGGTGCGGGGGAACCTTTCTTAGCGGCGTAACTTTCTTACTTATCTGGATGGTAACTACGGCAAAATATTGTCCTTAGTTCATAGACTTAGAAGGCGGTCGGCAATCCGACAGGACGACTTTTCAGTGCTTTTTCGGAGGCCCCATCACTAAGACGGATGCAGAATCTGAAATACATAGTAAAGCTGAAATTGATCTCCGCAATTTTCCAATCTTCTACAGATTCGATCCACTCTATTCAAAGAAATGAATTGCCAAAAATTTGCAGAGTTCGACAATATGTCCTTCTAGAAACCTTTATCCATTCACGGTCAAGACCTTCGCCAAATTAAATTATTTTTAAAAGTCACATAGTTAAATATTGGCTATTCTCGCTTTTCTTCTAGGCACATTTCTTGCTCCAAGCTTAAATCAATTCAAAACAAATCAGAGCAATACTGAGGGATTCAGTTTAATCGTCTTTCCAACTGAAAGATTTCAATGGAAAAAGGGAAATAGATATGGAAAATAATCCTCAGACAGGAAATGTGAATTCCGAGAGAAGAAGATACCCAAGATTTTATCTGGATCTGCCCGTTACCTACTATGAAACGGATTCTTCTGTCAGGCACAATGCCCGCGCGATCAACGCAAGCGAAGGGGGGTTCATGATTTACTTTCGTGAGAACATTGAGGTTGGCCAGGATCTAAGAACAAACCTATCTTTTCTTGCCGATTCAAAGCTGAATAGTATCCACATGAAAACCAAAGTCATATGGAAAGAAATTGTTTGGGACACAGGTTGGGGGGATTATCGGTGCGGAGTGAAATTGATTGATATCTCTCAAGAAGACATGTCAAAGCTCAAAAAGTTTCTAACGAATTTTTCCCAATAGACCTATCTTTTCTATCCACGAACTGGGGTGACTTTCTTAAATTTCCACGTCCTTTCTCAGACCTATACCTCTTAAGAACCTTGGCAATCGATCTACCCTCTTTCCTAGTTCAGGGGTTTCTCCTTAGCAAAGGAAAGAAAGAATGCGCTCAGTACCGGAACGGATGCCAGGATCAAGAAAGCAGAACTCAGACTGATTCGCTCGGAAGAGAACCCTACGATGAGCGGAGAGAGAGAGGCTATTCCCATACGCAATGTGTAAACAAATCCGAGGGTTTCTTCCCGCCTTTGAGAGGGTATCATCTCGATCATGAAGGTATCAGCAAGTCCAGCGTGACCAGAACCAAAGGTTCCCAATAACACAACAAACAGATATGTTGCCCACGGAATATTGATGCTGGTTAACCCCAAAATCGATAGGGCGGAAATAAGAAATCCAAGAATGATGATAGGCTTTCGCCTCCCCATCCGGTCCATGAACGCCCCTATAAATGGCCTGAAAATGGTACCTGAAAGTGCCATGATTCCGTACACTGCAGCTGCCTTGCTCGGGATGAAGCCTCGGTAATCCACCAAGAAAAGAGGAAGGAAGGTCATGAGCCCCATCTGAGCGATACCCCATAAACTTTCAGCGAATATGTAGATGCCAATAGACTGTGACAAAAATGGAAGCCCAAGGGCTTTTTTCACCGGATGAAAATTCTCTTTTTCCTTTTTTAAAAAAATGAACAAACCGACACCAGCCAAAAGGCCCAGCCCGGACCATACCTGGATGGGTACCCGCCAACCAAAAAGACTGAGAAGCAAACCCACGAGAAAAGGTGCAATGACATGTCCTATGGAGCTCCCGCTCAGGTGAAGTGCAATGGCTCGGCCAAGGGAGTCTCTCCCAAAAACACGGGAAAGGAGACTCACGGCCAGGGGGTGATAGGTGGCCCCCCCTATTCCGCTGACACCCGAAAGCAAAACCATGACCCCATAACTTGCGCTCAAAGTGGAGAGAAACATCCCAAAAGATAACCACAGAAGACCACCTACCAGGATGGTAGATGCGGGTGCAAAAACGATTAAATAGGCTGCTGGCCACTGTAGGATACTCCCAAAAAACCGAAAAAAGGTATAAAAAGCGCCCATTTCTGTATAGGAGAGTTGGAAATGCTCACGGACGGCCGGCAGAAGAGGTGGAATAACCCATGAGAACCCATCATTGACCGCATGGGCCGCCATAAACATGATCAAGATGACCCAACGACGATGATCTTTAGATCCCATGAATAAGATATTGTCCTTTCGCGCTTTTTCCGAGTGCGTGAAAAACGCCGCCTCCCTGTGATCACCAACTTTTGGGTCTCGTCAGTCTCCCCTTGGTGCGGGGCCAGCGTTCTTTGATCTGGCGCATCCTGCCTGACCTCATTGAGAAGTTAAGGCCAAGGGCCGTCAGCCAGTGGCTTTTCGGTGCATGAAACATCCTTCCAAAGATGCTCCGCGGGGCCGCACAGTATTTCCTTGCCCAGAGAAAGCCTTCCTCAAGTTCCTCTGGCGTCATGTGGATGGGTTTGAATAACACATGGGATCCATCGTAACGCCGCCAGTCTTTGGCCTCCGGAAGCAATCTTCCTTCCCTCTCAAGCTTTGCCCGTAACCTTGTAGCCGGATAGGGGGTAAGGATGCCAAATACAGGAACCTGGATACCGGTCTCCTGAATAAAATGAACGGTCCTCCGAAAGATATCCTTTCGGTCTTCATCGTGGCCAAAGATGAACGCCCCTTCCACAATGATCCCGTGATCGTGAAAAATTTTGACATACTCTCTCATTCTGTCAGCACGAACCCATGATTTATGCAAGGCATCCAGATTGGCTTGTGAAAGGGATTCAAAACCAATGAAGAGTTCGATGCATCCCGATTCTGCAGCCAGTTTCATTAACGCCAGGTCTCTCGTCATGGCCACCGACGCAAAGCTTCCCCACTTTATCTTAAGAGGGATAAGAGCTCGAAACAGTTCTTTTGCATAGTCAGCCCTTCCTCCTATGTTATCATCTACAAAGAAGACTGTTCGTGAGCGGGCTTGTTTGAAAGAAGTCTCAAGGTCGGTGATGATTTCCTTGACTGGCCTGAGACGGTACTGGTGTCCAAAAAAGGGGGTTACAGAACAGAAATCACAATCGTGCGGACAACCCCGTGTGGCCTGAACCGAGTGGAGGATACTGCGGTGCTTTGGGCGAAGAAGATCATAGCGAGGCCTTGATAATTGCGTAAGATCCGGAAGCTCCTCGCTTTTGTAGAGACCCTTCATCCTGCCTTCCTTGAAATCTGAAAGAATGCGATCAAAAATTCGTTCTGCTTCCCCGACGACCACGGCATCCGCGTGTTGAAGCACTTCCTCCGGCACTGCTGTTGGATGCATCCCTCCCATGAGGACGGGCGTCTTCCTTCTTCGAAAGCGGTCTGCCAATTCATAGGCATGCGGGGCATCAAGGGTGAGGGTCGATAGACCCACAAGGTCAGCCTCGGCGTCCACGTTGACCGACTCTATTGCCTCATCGATAACTTCTATCTCCCAATCGGAGGGAAAGAAGGCGGCAACCGTGATAATGCCAAGGACAGGGAAGGGAAAAGGCGGCTGTTCAGCCAGTAGCAAGGTGGTGTCAATTGCATTTATGAGAAGTGCCTTGGGCATGATCTGAGAATCTCAGGTTAAGGCTAAGGTTGAGGTTAAGAAATAATCTAAGCCCGTCAGGTTAAGGTTAAGGTTGAGGTTGACAAAATAGACGGAGCTTCCCAAAAATGTAAATTCCTTCAAGATCACTGGTGCCGTTTCAGCCTAGGCGTGGGCCACAACTTTTCAGAACATATCAAACGGGTGCATTTACGAAAATTCAGATTCACCGGTAAATAGAAATAAGCTCGTACGCGAGGCTTTGTCATAATTCTTTGCCATATTCCACACCATGAATAGACCCGCTTCCACACCGATCGCATCCCTCGGTGAAGTTGCTCGGGCGTCATGTTCTTGGGGATAAAAGTAACCGTCCCCTGGTCATAGTCGAGCCAGTTATGACTAAAGATGCGGTTCTGCGATCTCATTTGTTCGAAGAGCTTGGTCCCAGGCATGGGGGTAAGGATCAGAACAAAGGCGGTCTCAAGACGGTTTTCCGTAGCGAAATCGACGATCTGATCGAAGACCTCGGGAGTATCTTCATCAAAGCCTACGATAAAAGTGCCCATCACGCCGATTTCACGGTCATGAAGATGCCTGATACAGTCGGCGTATTGAGCTGTTTTATTGGGAAACTTGTGCATCTGATCGATGTTCGTTTGGGAAAGGGATTCAAAGCCAATGTTCACGCCGATGCAGCCTGATTCAACCATAAGATCAAGCATGGCTTCGTCCCGGGTAAGATTGAAGCTTGCGTGGCCGTACCACCTGATATCGGAATTCTTAAAGACGTTCAGCACAGCCCGGGCGTGTTGAGGCTCGGAGATGAAGTTGGAGTCCGCTACGTACAGCAAGCGTCTTTCCACAAAATATGGAATGTCGGGATGCCAGTGCCGAGCAAGCCATTGCTTCCATCGCGTCTGTGGGGGTCTGGGACCAAAGAGGGTCATCAGTTCCCGCCGGATGGCTTCGGGAGACCGAACCCTGAATCTCGCACCGAAAAAATTCTGCACACCGCAGAAGACGCAACCCACTGGACAACCGCGCGTCGTCTCGATAATCTCCCCCGCATGGTAGAATCTTTTGTTTAAAAGATCACGTCGGATGGGTGGAAGGGCATCCACATCAACCTCATGACCGTCATATCTCCTTTTGAGGGACCCAGCGGCGAAATCGTCCAGAATTTCACCCCACACCGCTTCGCCCTCACCGATGATCACAGAATCTGCATGCTGCAGGGCTTCCTCGGAAAGAGCTGTGACATGCATTCCCCCCAAGATGACCTTCGCCCCTTCTGATCGAAGGCGATCGGCGATGGCGTAGACATTGGGCATGTGGTGCGTCTGCCCTACGATCAATGCCAGGTCACAACCTTCCCCAAAAGGGACGGCTTCGTTGGCCTCGTCTACGAGCCTGACATTAAATTTGTCTGGGGTCAGGGCGGAGATCATGGCGAGGCTCATTGCAGGATATCCAAGAAGCGGTAATTTCACGCCAAAAGCCGCATTGCGGGCTTTCGAGCCTGTGGCCGCTGATATGAGAAAGATACTGGGCTTCTTTGAATTCCCCTTCCGAGTCCGATTCCCTGACATGTCCTACGATTCTCTTTCCCTATGGCGAGATGAATTCCCTTTGCCTATCTGGGGAACAGATTTTTTATTTAACTTAAACCCATTGACCGGTCAATGGTAATTTTCATAGAATGGAAAAAAGAAGGATGGAAACGATTGAATATTTCTCAGATTTCTTAAGAAAGATCGAGGCTCCCAACTTCTTGGCTATCGGGATCGCCGTCATTGTCATCTGGCTTTTGATCTCTGGCATTCGCAAGGGATTGAGAAAAGGAAAGGAAGGTACCCAACCTGGGGATAACGACGAGGATGAGAGTTAAAATGATTTGCTTTGGAATCATGTAACCCCCCCAAATTTCGATTTCCAAACCTCTGCCTGTGACAGCAAGGAATTCCGATATCCAACAGCCGAATTTTAGATCATGATAATGATACCCTGAAGTCCTTCGAACCATTATCTGTTTAGGTTTTAGGGACTGGGGCTTATTGGGTTGCTTGGTCACTGGAATTTTTTCTTCATGATCTTCCAAGAAAGGGCAAAGGAGATGGCAAAGGCGAATAACATGCCTGACATGGAGAAGAGGAAGAAGAGAAGGATGAGCTTTTCCTTCATGAGCGCATATTTACTTTCCATCATTCCCACATAAAGAATGCCAACGATCTTATTATCTATATCCCGGATAGGTTCATAGGCTGTAATATACCAATCGTCGACCACAAAGGCCCTCTTAATCCATGGTAACCCCTTTCCGATAACTTGCTCATAGACCTCTGCACTCACTCGAGTTCCGATGGCTCGGTTCCCTTCCTTATCCATAACATTCGTAGAGATTCTAAGGTCATTCAAAAAAATGGTAGCCGTCCCAATTTCTTTTCCTTTGTATTTGGCATCTTTAAAAACGATGTTTTTAATCCGATCCACGATTTCATAATTGCGGTTGAGAAGAACACTACCCGTTAATACTCCCAAGATTTCACCGTTGAAATCTAAAATCGGATGGGCTGATTTCAAGACCATTCCGGAGGTTTCCTCAATCTTTTGGGTCGGTTTCTCTTTTGGAGTAGGAATCGAAGTAATGGTAGCCTTTCTTGCCAAAACTTCTCCCTCTCTTAACAACCGATCACCGGAAAGAACCTGAGTTCCCAAAACCCCTTTCTTTCCCAAGGCTGCCTTAATAAAAGGATCTTGAGCCAAATTATCTCCGAATACTCCTGGGTTATGAAATCGATAGATAACCGTTCCGTTTCGGTCCACCAAGGTGATGAAGTCGATTCCCTCCTCAGACATGAGCCCTAACATTTCATTATTGATGGAGGAAACGTTTTTTCTCTTTAGGCCCTCCTTTAGAACATGTCGGATCGATGTCCAACGGACTACCTTGTCAATGTCCCTGATCTTTGATTCATAAATCCATCTGGCCGAACTGAGATGTTCTTTAACCCTCTCCTGGGCTTCAAAGATAATTTGATTGGTGACGATAGAATTGACAATCAGGGCTGTAACCACTCCGATCAGACAAGCAAGGGCCAAGAAAAGCAGGGCTAGCTGTGCTTTGGTAGCAACTTTCATAGCTTATAAATTATCAGAAATAAAAGGGAAAGTAAACATAAAAAAATTTCTTGCTATAAGTATTTTTTTCTGGTAAATATATTGTGAAAAAATTCATAAATCTATTAACAAAGGGCATGTAAGAAAGGAGGTCCCTAATGGGAAAGTTTGATGCTATCTATGATGATTACATGAAGAGAAGGAAAGCGGTCCTCGAAATGGGAGGCGAGAAAGAACTGGCAAAACGCCGAGAGAAAGGCCAGACCAATGCAAGAGAGAGGATCGATATGCTCCTTGATCCTGGGACCTTCGTGGAAGTTGGTACTTTCGTGACCCATCGACAACATGAATTTGGCTTGGCTGGAAAACTTATACCCGCTGAAGGTGTGGTAACAGGATATGGAAAGGTAAACGACCGATGGGTTGTGATCACCTCAGAAGACTTTACAGCCATGGCCGGTTCTTTTGGTGAGTACCACGGTAAGAAGT
>SMTZ1_10013724_pt1 | contig 14554 bp, 16 predicted proteins | sample DeeMarSWOR136_30_FD_25667 | JGI IMG/M metagenome (IMG submission 25667) | reverse complement strand
CTTCAGCGGGCCTGGAATTGCGGGTATTCTATGAAAGGCTGCCTTTACCTATCCGGATCATCTTTTCTTACAACAACCGCAAGATCGATCCCGATGATTCCCATTTCACCTTCCGCTTCACAGTCGGAACCTATTTTTAGAGAATAAGCAGTAGATAGCATCAATGAGCATTTTAAAGGGGAGGGGATTTCTTTAAACGTTTGACTGGGCTGAATCGTATTCATTATGAAAAAATCATTAATGGAAGAAAGCGAAATAATCTCTCGCTGTTTATCCGGAGAGGTTGAGGCGTTTGAAATGCTAGTCACAAAATATCAAACTTCGCTGCTAGGATTGACCTGGAATATCCTGCGAGATAAGGAAGCAGCCAAAGACATGACACAAGAGGCCTTTATCCAGTGCTTTCTTCACTTAAACCGTTTTGACCGGACCAGGAGCTTTAAAAACTGGCTTTATTCTATTGCCTTTAAAAGATGTCTAGACAGGAAAAAAAAGGAAAAATCGTCATCTCAATTCATCAATAAAATACGGAAAGAAGAACAATTATTCACAGATGATTATAACCAGAAAAGAAAGATTGAAGATTCTGAGATTTTCAGCCCTCTCTTAAATAAACTGGATACGAAAGAGCGGACAGTGCTCTCCTTGAAAATGAATGAGGGATATTCAGCCAGAGAGATTGCTCAGGTGCTCGGCTGCGCCGAGAGCACGGCCCGGGTGATCTTTTTTAATGCCAAGAAAAAACTCAAAAAAATGCTGATGAGGAATAAAAATGTGTAGGTTATGCAAGCTCTTATACACGCTTTTCCCTTTGAAGAGGTTTCGGTCTTTCTTGATAGAGAGGCATTTTTACTGCTGCCCAAGTTGCCAAAAAGAAACTGAAGTAGAGGCTCTTCTAAGCGATATGCTGGCTGCTCCAGACTGGATAGCCAAAGAAGAAATCATGTGGCCGCAAATAAAAGAAAAGATCGACTCCCAGAGAAAAAAATCCATCAAGGCGGGCACAGCATTCCAGCTTTTCTTTTTCAGAAAGTGGAAATGGGCTGCTGTCGGACTGGTCTTGGTAGTTGCTCTTGGAGTAGTCCTGATGATTCAGACAAATGTTCAAAGAAAACCTCCAGAGGCAGAAGCTCTGGTGAAGGAAACGCCAAGGGTAGTGATTGAACATGCTGAAATAGATGGCAAAAAAGCCAAAGCCTATATTTATCAAACCCCTGAGATCTCATTCATCTGGTTCTCTGAGGCGAAGGATAATGGAGGCTAAAATGAGAAAATTTCTAAAATTCACCTGTATTTCGGCTCTATTCATCCTCTTGACTAACAGTGCGGCAGCCCAGGAAAAAATTGTCTTTGAATCATATCTGTTCAAGGGAATCCACGAAAATGGGACGCCGAGTGCTCAAGTGACTATATCTTCCTTTTCTGATTCTTTCATTATTAACCTAGATCCATCCATCATAGAGAAGGAGACAAAACTTGTAGCTCGCTTGAAAGACGAGTTAAAAGCGATCTATAAGCTTAAAGATGCCGAACTCCTCGCCAAAGGAATCATGATCTGTGAGGGGACGAAAAATTCCTTTAGCGAATTCGTCCTGCTGGACAGGACTGGCTATTTAATCCACTTCTCCCCTGAGATCTTTCCTAGCAGCAACTTTAATATAAGAACCAACAGAAGAGCTAATCTCAAAATTAGAGTCAGCAAATATACATGGGAATACCTCAAGCTCAAAACAAAAAATGCCCGACTCATCGGCCAAGGAAAGGAGAAGTTGGGTCTTTTCAATGGTGGGGTCGAGATGGATATTTCAAACGCTTCAATAGATATCATCTTTGACGCCGGAATGGTTATCGGTTTTAATGAGCCGTTGGTCCTGGGATTTCCTTCTGATAAGGATTCTTACTTTCTGTCTCTTTTTATCACCCAGAAAGATTTATCTCAATACGCCATGATTGGAGAAGTCGAGGGCGGCATTATTGGCGGTGTGGAAGGCGGAGTCATCGGTGGCGTGGAAGGAGGCATCAAAGGTGGCGTCAAAGGTGGAGTTGAGGGCGGTGTTCTGGGAGGGGTTGTCGGTGGAGCCAGCTATTTCAGCATCCATGCTACTGATCCTGTCTGCGGGAAAGAAGTGGATCGGGGTAAGATACTTGAACTAGAAAAGGACAGAATCAGGGCAGAATTGACTTACAGGTATAAAGGTAAAAGGTATTTCTTCTGCTCGGAAGAATGCCTGGAAATATTCAAAAAGAACCCGGAAAAATACATAAAAAAAGCTGAGGTGAAGATACCTCAAACCACCACAATAAAACCAGTAAGAAGTGACGATGAACTGGGCGTGGAGGTCATCATTCCCACGCCAATCCGCCGAATCACGCCTGTCTATCCTGAAAAATGCAAGAAAGAAAAAATCGAGGGGACGGTTGTTTTAGAGATTAAAATCGATGCTGAGGGAAACGTCATGGATGCCAGAGTCCTGAAATCCGTTCATCCTGACTTGGATAAGGCAGCAGTGGAAGCGATCAAGAAGTGGAAATATGAACCTGTGCTCAAAGATGGGAAGCCTGCCCCTGCTGTTTTTGGAGTGACAATCAATTTCTGGCTGCGCGACGCAGATTAAAATTGCTTAACATTCCCCGACCGAACAGCACATCATATCCGACTTATATCTTAAAAATTCTTAAAAGATAGAATGCCCTCTTCGGCAACGTCCTCATATATTTAAGGCCAAGCTATTCGGTCTTGAATCTCATCAAAACTAAAAAAATATTCTGTTGATTTCACAAAAAAGATTATAATATTAGGCATTTAAACGAGATTCAGGAATGGCTGAAACAGAGATTCAGGAATGGCTGAAACAACCTCTCCCATCAGAAGAATACACCTGATTAATTTCAGCCGCAAATTGACGGTGAACACCGTCTTCTTCCTGATCCCGCTCTATTTCTTAAAGATCGGGCTCAACGGCTGGCAGATCGGGTTCATCGTTTCCCTGTATGGACTTGCTCCTCTGCTCTTCTCCTTCCCGACCGGCTGGATCAATGACCGCTTTTCCATCATCAGGATCATCCAGGCCGCCCTGGCCATTTTAAGCTTGCTTTTTTTACTCATCGGCTGGACAGCGAACTTCTACCTCCTGGCCATCATCTTTCTCCTTTTGGGAATGGCCAATAACGCTCTGGATGTATCCTTGAACAGCCTCTACTACAAAGACGAAACACAAATGGATTTGAATAAGAAATACAGTCTGCTTGCTTTCTGGCTGGCATTGGGGACAGCAACCGGAACCTTCCTTGGCGGAGTCCTGACCCATTATTATGACTTCCGGATGATGTTTTTTATCTATTCTATCTTTCTGCTGATCGTCCTGCTTGCAGTCAAAAACATCGGCCAGGAAATATTTTTCGCCGTGCCTCTGAAAGAATACAGGCTTAATCTTTTCAATAGAAAAACCATCCTTTTTGCAGTCATGATCTTCGTCCTTACTCTTCACTGGGGCGCTGAGGGGACGGTTTACAGTCCTTTTCTGAGAGAATTTTTCGGTCTGAATAACCTCCAGATCTCGCTTTACATATCTCTTCCTCTTTTTGCTCTTGCGCTTTCTTCCTTTTTCATCGGACTGATGAAGTACAACGACCTGAAAAACAAGAACTTCTTTTTATCTGCCATGTTTCTCTCCGGTATAGGGCATATATTCATGGTGAATAACAATGTTTATCTTTCCTTTTTCTTCCGGGTCGTTCACGAGATAGGGGACGGTTTTCTGGGCGCTCTCGTCGTCCTTTACATCTCCAGATTGTTTGAGAAAAGAAGCATCGGCGGAAGCTCCGGAGTCCTTCTGGCCACGATGACACTCGGACATATGGTCGGTGCGCTTGTCTTCTCGCCCCTAGGCCAGAATGTCGGGCTTCAGTACCCGTTCCTGATATCCGGGTTTCTCCTGGTGCTGAACACAGGTTTTGCCTATTTTGTTTTTCGAAAAGTCCAGTATTAGATTTTATTTATTCATCCAGAGAACGATAGCTCAAGAATAAGCCTTATTTATCAAAATCATTCGCTACTGATTGGACTCGTTCTTGCACTTTTGACTCTCGACCGGAACTGTGTTATAGCTTCTTGAAAAGGGCGATGAAGGATAATCTGTATAAACTGATGCTCTCTCTGTCTGTTTTAATTTTCTCCCTTTTTTTTAGTTGGAGCTGCACCAAGGAGAAGTGGGAAGGCAGAATCTACAAAGAGCAGGGAGTGACGATTGTTGAAAATCAAGGTGTTGGCCTCTGGGGAGAAGAAGCAGGCGAAAAAGTACAATTCGTCGAGGATCTCTCCATCGGCAAATACCAAGGCGAAGATTATTTAATGTTCGTCCGCTATCTCAACATCGCTGTGGACTCCGAATTGAATCTCTATATCCTCGACCGCGGGAACCACAGGATTCTGAAATTCGACAGGGAAGGCAATTTTCTCTGGCAGACAGGAAGAAAAGGCCAGGGCCCGGGTGAATTCCAGTATCCTGGGGACATAACGCTCACCCCGTCGGAAGAAGTTGCCTTGAGCGATAGTTCATCCATCCATTTTTTCGCTAATGACGGTAAATATCAGAAAACAATAAAGTTAATGGGGTCTTTTATGAATCTTACCATCCTTCCTGACGGCCGGTATTTGGCAGCAAAAATGGTAAGAGGGCAGCTCGGCCTGGCGGCTGAATACTACTCGCCAGACGGTAAGCTCCTGAAGCAATTCCCTGATGTCTACCGTTACGGGCCGAAGTTTTCCTTCGGAGGGGGAGCCTGGTATGGCGGAGAGTTCAAGCTCTATGAGAATAAGCTCTTTCTCAGCCTTCCCGGCACCTATGAGATCAGGGAATACGACCTGGAAGGAAAAGCCCTGGCAAAGATACGCAGGGACCTGGAAATCAAGCCTCCTGATGTCGAAACCAAAGGAAACTCGGTTGCATTTTATGCCTCCGATGTCTCCGGACCCTGTTTTTTTTATCGGGATGAGATGATGGTTAATCTGGTCAGTCTTGTGGAAAAGAAAGACGAAGAAAAACTTGAATTCAAAATGTTCCTGGATTTCTTTAATCAGAAACGGCAGTACCTCGGCAGCTACAGGATGCCTGAGGGCAAAACGCTGGCCGCCATCGACTCAGAAGGCAATTTCTATTTTATCCAGTGGGAGCCTTATCCCAAGGTCATCCGCTCCCAGATGATCCTGTTCTGAATCTCTATCTCAACCCCATAACTTCGGCCATGCGTCGGATATAATCCGGGTCTGTTCCGCAGCATCCTCCGACAATGTTCGCTCCGTTCCGGATCATCGGCGGAATGTACTTAACGTAATCTTCCACATCCTGCATGTATGTCACTCCACCTTCAGTTGAGATGGAAGGCTGTCCTGCGTTGGCCTGGGCCAGAAGGGGCAGGGGAGTGGCCTCCCGCAAGATCTTTATCAAATCGACCATTTCAGCGCTGTTCAGGGTGCAGTTTGTCCCGATAACAGGCACCTCATTCTTTTCCAGTTCCTCCACGCACTGGCTAACGCTGTTTCCCATTATGGTGAAAAAACCTCTAGGGTTGCGGTTGAAAGTCATGGTCACGAATACGGGAAGCTGAGAGTTCTTCCTCGTCCCTCTCAGGGCACAAAGGGCCTCTTTCAAATCGTACTGGGTCTCGATCAAGAGGAAGTCGACTCCTCCTTCTGTCAAGCCTTTAGCCTGCAGCCCGTAGGCCTCTTCGAACTCTTCTTCGCTGAATTCACCATGGGGTTTGAGGAATTTCCCTGTTGGCCCCATACTTCCTGCGATGAATTTACCTTCAGGCCTTATTTCAGCGGCAAGACGGGCAGCAGCGAGGTTCAGCTCGTAGCAGCGTTCTCCAAAGCCATGAGAAGCCAGTTTAATCTGGTTCCCTCCAAAGCTGTTGGTCAGGACTGCATCCGAGCCGGCGTCGAAATAGCTCTTGTGGATCTTTTTTACGATCTCCGGCTTCTCTGTATTCCAGGACTCAGAACAGGCTCCCTGGGGAAGTCCGCCCATGATAGCTGCCAGGAAGGATTATGTCAAAAGCATTCAACTCAAGGCTCGTAGAGCCGCCTTCTTTTTCCAATAGAGGAAGGCCGGGATTCCGATTGTGATCATGAGCATGCCGATCAGGGATTTTAGGGGCTGAGCTGCCACGGTATTGATGAAAATCGCCAGGTTGATCAAGATAAAAATCAAAGGCAGAACCGGGTAACCCCAGGCTCTGTACGGTCTTTCTTTTTCCGGATGTTTGAAGCGGAGGATGATAACCGCCAAACCCGTTAGGGCGAAAAAGATAACCAGAGCGAACACCACATACTCATAGAGGTCCTGGTAGGTGCCGCTCAAACAGAGAAGCGCAGACCATATGGCCTGGCCGACCAGAGCCTTTGATGGAACATGGTAGCGGGGATGAATATAAGTCATGCTCCGGAAGAAGGAGCCCTCTTCGGCCATGGCATAATAGACTCTCGGCCCGTAGATGATGGTTGCGCTCAGGCATCCGAAAATGGAGACCATGATAACAACCGAGATAAAAAAAGTTATGGAAGGTCCGAAAAGCTGTGTGGATGCCAATTCACCTATCCTGGCCACTCCTTTCATCTTGTCCACAGGAAGGGCCGTGACATATCCCCATAGGCCTCTCGAATATAGATGTATAATCCTCCTTCTTTGTTTTTTTTCTTACCTATTTACACTTTTCATCTTACTTTTTTCGATTTATTCCTTATTTATAATATAGTTTTTATATTGTTTATTTATTTTTTTCTATTATTTTATTTTTGTTCTATTTTCCCACCATTTAATTTTCGTTATCTTTTTATTATCAATTATTTACATAACATTGTCGGCATGCCGACAATTTTTAAAATATTTTTATTTAATTCTTGCTTTTTACTTTATTTTTTTATATTTTACTTCTAAGTTATCGGTACGGAGATAACATTTGATAATTACTATCGCTAATCAAAAAGGCGGAGTAGGGAAGACCACCACAGCTTTTAACCTCTCAGCAGCTCTTGCCTTTCTTGGCAAAAGCACTCTCTTGGTAGATACCGACCCTCAAGCTCATTCCACTGTTTCTAGTGTCAAAGAACCTTCGAAAAGTGAAAAATCCATCTATGATGTAATGGTAGATTCTAACCTGAATATCGCCGAGGTTATCGTCAAATCTGTCATTCCCGGTCTGGATGTTGCCATTTCTAAGATCTCAATGGCCAAACTGGAGCCAATATTGCTGGGGGAATTGGATGCTCATTTCAAATTGAAAGATGTTCTAGAGCCTATAAGGAAAAAATATGATTTCGTCATCATCGATACGCCACCGACATTGGGATTAATAACTATAAATGCTATGGTTGCTGCCTCTCATATATTGATTCCTATTCAATCCTCCTATTTAAGCCTGGAGGGAACGGATGACCTGCTCGATACGGTCGAAAAAATAAGAAAATTGGTGAACCCAAGCCTGGAAATAATAGGGATATTGATTACTCTTCACGATAGAAGGACGAACATAGGCAAAGATGTAGTGAAAAGAATTAAAGAAGTATTCGGAAATAAAGTATTCAAGACGATGATATCAAAAAGTGTCAAATTGGAAGAAAGCCCTGCATATAAAGAATCAATCTTCACTTACGCTCCGTACTCGGTGGGTTCGATGCAGTATAAAAAACTGGCTGAGGAGGTAATTAAGCGTGCAAAAAGCTAGAAAATCAGGTTTGCCTGATGATTTAAAAATGCGGCATGATAACCATTATGTCGATCTAATAGCATCGAGAGACTATAGTCCTAGAATTAGGATGATATCCATAGATAAACTAGATCCCAGTCCTCAGCAGGCTAGAAGCGAACTGGGAAATATGCAGGAATTGATGGCCTCAATTCAAGAAAAAGGGATACTCGAGCCGATACTCGTGAGAAGAAAGAACGATCGATTCGAGATAATTGCAGGTGAGAGGAGATTCCAGGCAGGAAAAAACGTGGGATTAGAAGAGGTTCCATGCATAGAAATGAATGTTTCTGATAACGAAGCCATGGAACTGGCTCTAATCGAAAACATGCAGAGAAAAGACCTGGATGTTTTTGAAGAGGCAGATGGTTTAAGCGCACTTTCGGATATCTATGGTTACAATCATGATCAGATTGCCAAGAAAATAGGCAAAGCGCGTTCGACTATCACAGAGATATTGAGCATAAGCAAAATACCAAAAGAAATCAGAAACCTTTGCAATGAATTCAACATAAGGAGCAGAGGCACGCTCATTGAAATTGCCAAGCAGAAAAGTAAGGATGATATGTACAGGCTTGTGACTCAAGTTAAGCAGCGAGATTTAAGAAGAGAAGACACAAGGGATCTCTCCAAACAGATTAAAGGAAAAATGAAGAAGCCGGAAAAGTTTATATATAATTATCAAAAAAAGGATAAGACCTGCAGAGTAAAGATAGAATTCAAAAAGTCAAAAGTAACCAAGGAAGAAATAATCTCTTTATTAGAAGAGATGATAAAAAAGCTAAAAGTCCGTTATTTCTAATCCTAAGTGATAGATTCATAATAATTTGTATGTTTTTGAATGGTTTGTTATAAATATAAAAAATAGTTTACATAATATCCCTTATGCGACACAATATTCCCCTAAAATATAACCTATTGATAATAAAGAATTTATAAGTTATCCACCCCTGTGGATATCTCAACCGCCCATATCTTGTGCAATTGTTAATAATTTTTTTCAGTATTTATTAGATAGTATCCTGCATATAGTCAACTACTACATCTATAATAGCTTTTATATTACTATTACAATTTTTAAATATTATAAGGTCTAATACATTAATTCCACATTCTCTAATCGGATCACTTATCAGGGCATGAATAAAAGATTGGGTTACAAGTTGAACGTCTTCGAAATCAATGATTATTTCTTTTCCTCGTCCATAATAAGACTTAGGTGAAGAAAGAATCAGTAAATTTAGACTATTTTTCTTTACGTACACCTTTGAATGGCTCTTTGTCAGCCTTTTGGTTTGTAAACTGACCTGTTTTGGTATCTCTCTTTACCCACCGATCAGTTTTTGGATTATGAGTCTGAGATCGATCTCTCACGGAACCGGCTCTACGCCCATCTCCATAAGGTTTGTTTCTTGCCATTTTGTTTCTCCTTCTTAAATTTTCCATTTTTTTAGCCTTTTATAGCATTCCTCTCGCGGTAACCGAGGATTTATCTCCATCAAAGCCTTCAATTTATTATCAGCCTCCCCTATCGTGATTTCCTTTTCGGATATTAAATTGTCGAACACCCAGAGTATTCCATGTACAGGGATATCTTTTTCAGAAGCCGAACGCCTGAGCTTTCCATCACTTGTCAAAAGTATTGCAGACAATTGCTTACACAACCAAAAGCAAGAACAATCCGCCAGAGAAAGAGGTAGATTTTCAGCCTGAATTTTCAATATTTCTTCCATTTCTTTGTCAGAAAAGCGCCGGATTTGAATCTTTTTCTTGTTGATGTATTGTCGAAATCGTAGTGCGTTTTCATCCGTAATCTCCGCACTAACAATATCTGTTGTATGCATTTTGAAAGGAAGACGAAAAAACTCATCAGATAAGTCAATTTTCATAAGATCAATTAAAATACTCGCATCATTCACTACAATTATCATACAGCAGCCCGTACATTTTCTTCGAAGTCAGAAAGCTTCATGTTCGCCAGTTCCGCCCCACGGCTAAGAGTGATTATCTCTTCACTCACGGCATAGTGGAGGAGCTGTTTAAAACGTATAGCTTCCTCTTTCCCTTTGTACTCGATAGGCTCTTCTTTCTTCCACCCTTTCTGATTCAACATTGCTTGAAAATTTCGGTAGTAAAAGTCAGAGACAATCCCTAACATATGAGCTCTTTTAACAATAGCCTGCATTGATATACCGTATAACTGTTTGATCTCTCCTAGTTCCCATAAAGTGATTTGCTCTCTTTTCTTCATCAATTCCCGTTCCAGAATCTCCTTGGGTAAAAGAAAGGCTCCGGCAAAAGCATGACAAAGCTTTTCCTTTTGAGAATCCTTTGGAAATTCACAAAGAATATGTGCTAGCTCATGTGCTGCGGTAAAACGGATGCGATCAGGAGGTAAATCTTTATTGATAACAATAGCGTGAATATCTCCAACACTTGCAGTGAGTCCGTCAAAGTCCCTGATATTCTTAACTTCAAAAACCTTTATGCCATTCTCTTCAAGGAGTTCAAGAAGATTCGCAATAGGTGCAAGCCCTAAATCCCACTTTTTTCTTAATTTTATTGATGCAATTTCAACATCTTTGAGGCTTTCAATTGACAAGTCATATAAAGGATTGATGAATTTTTCATGTGCGTTTAAAATGTTCTCGAGTTCGATATAACGCTCCAAAAAATCAATGGTTTTTTGTTTGAGAGATTCAATTATTTTTACTGGTAACTTGGATCTTTTGCGCAATTGCATTCCAGAAAGTTCTATTTTTGAATGTCTGTAAAAGTATTCCGGTTTGACTCCTAGTGCCAAAGCAAGGCGGATAAGCACATCGCTTGAAGGTTTCATTATTCCCTTCTCGTATTTACTGATTGCTTGTTTGGTTACGATTCCTTCTGCTTTTCTTATAAGATCATCCATGCTTAATCCTGCCATTTTCCTGGCTAATCTCAATCGATTCCCAAATTCTTTGAGATTTTTTTTCTCGGGCATGTTATCTCCTTTCTGTTGATAAATTACAATAATTATTGTAATTTGTCAACCATTTTCATAAAATTATTTTTAGTATCTTTCCAATTGTATGGCTATCTTCAATATACATGATCGCTACCTAGCTCATTTTTGTTATAACTACAAGTTTCCAGTCCATCAAAGATACCATAGCTAATCCATTTGATTCGCTTCGGTATGAATAAAACTTAATTACCCTCAAGCTGACAAAAAAACCAGCCCTCTCCCCTACTCCAGTTTTTATGTTTAAAATCTAATATTGGAGTTTCTGTCAACCTTTTTCTGTTTTGCACAGTATAAATAAGTGATATGTTTCTAAATATTAAAAAGAAATAAAATCAAGAGGCAACAAATGAAAAGTCTAACGCGTAAAGAAGAACTCATCATGCTTTCCATCCTCCACCTGAAGAAAAACGCTTACCTTGTCGCTATCGTCGACCATCTCTCTCAAACCACAGGGAAAAAAGTATCACTCACATCCGTCCATCTGCCTTTAAACCGGCTCGAAAAGAAGGGATTGATTGAATCAGAATTCGGGGAGGCGACCGCAGTCAGAGGAGGACGGAGGAAAAAGATATACGCAATCACAAAACTGGGTTTTGAAGCCCTGGAAGAACACAAGAGGATTACAGACTTTCTCTGGAAAAACTATCTGAAATATTCCTCTCCAAAGGATTGAATCCATGATAAGACGTAACCGTCCTCTTAAAATATTGGAGTTCTTCCTGAAAAATGTCATCCCTTATGAGGACCAGGAGAATCTGGCCGGTGATTTCGAGGAGATGTATGATCGGATCTCCGGGAAAAGCAGGAAAGCCGTTGCTCTTCTCTGGTATGCCTTCCAGATCATCAAGCTGATTCCTTCTTATTTTAAAAATTACACTTACTGGAGATTAGCCATGATCAAGAATTATTTAATAACCGCCTTGAGAAACATCAGAAGACATAAAGTGTATTCATTCATCAATATTGCCGGGCTTGCCATAGGAATATCATGTTCTTTATTAGTCATTCTCTATGTGCAGTATGAGATGAGTTTTGATTCTTTCCATCAAAAAGCTGACAGGATATACCGGATCGTTCGTAAACAACCAGGACTTAAATTTGGCGGTAAAGAATTTGCCGCACAGACACCGGGCCCACTTGCTCAAACATTAAGGCAAGAATATCCGGAAGTGATTCAGGCAACGAAAATAGGCCTCTATTACACAGAATTATTAATTACTCATGAAAATCAATCATTCTATGAGAAGGGAATATCTGCTGATGAAAATTTTTTCGAGGTTTTTTCTTTTCAATTGTTGAAAGGCAATCCGGAAACAGCACTGGCAGAACCTTCAACAATAGTTTTAACAGAAAGACTTGCCGAGAAGTATTTCGGAACCGAGGATCCACTTGGTAAAACGATCAAGATTGAAGAAGATCGTGACGTAAAAGTAACAGGCATAGTAAAGCAAATTCCAAAAAATTCTCATCTCCAATTTGATTACATAATGTCCCTCATTTCGTTGAAACTCGCACAGGGTGATAACAACTACCTTGTGTTGTGGGATGCACCAAATAACTTCCAGACGTACATAGAGCTCCATAAAGATGCGGATCACAAAGAGCTGGAAAAGAAACTTCCTGCCTTCGCTCGAAGATATGTTGGAGATTTGGAGCGGAATCAAAAACGCCAAATGGAAAGTTATCATCTCCAGCAGTTGAGAAATATTCATTTAGATTCAAATGTCAATGACGCGATTTCAGTGAATAGTAATAAGTCGAACATCTATGTTTTTTCAATAATTGCCTTCGCCATCCTTCTGATCGCCTGTATAAATTATATGAATCTTACGACTGCACGTGCTTCAAAGAGGTCGAAGGAAATTGGCATTCGGAAAGTGGTTGGTGCCTTACGGAAACAATTGATAAAACAGTTTTTGTTTGAATCTTTTATTTTGACAGTCGCTGCATTCTCTTTGGCCGTGTTGATTGTAATGTTTATCTTGCCTTTGTTTAATTCGTTTATTGATAGAGATATAACAATAAATATTCTGAATAATTCAAACATTATACTCGGATTTATTGCCCTATTATTATTTACAGGCATATCTTCAGGGCTGTATCCTTCACTGGTCATCTCTTCTTTCCAGCCAACAAGAATTCTTCGGGGCGCATACAATCCATTTTCAAAAAAAACCGGCTTAAAAAATTCGCTTGTAGTCATCCAATTTTGCATTTCTATACTTCTTGTTGTCGGAACAATTGTAGTCATAAAACAGCTGAATTATATCCGAAATAGAGAATTGGGATTCAATCGTGAACAAATTTTAGTCTTATATGTCAGAGATAATGCCATGTTGCAAAAATATCCTTTGATTAAAAATGCTTTCCTTCAAAATCCCACTATAATCGGAGTGACAAAATCAAATGATTTGCCAATAACCAGGGGAAGTACAGGTCAAGTACTCATAGAAGGCAAAAATGCAGCTCCGGAATTTGAATTTAAGCCTTATATTGTATACGTCGACCATGACTTTATTAATGTTTTCGGGATTGATCTTATTTCCGGCCGGAATTTTTCAAGAGAATTCGCAAACGAATCCCAGGATTCTGTTATCATTAATGAAACTACCGCAAAAATGCTGGGATGGAAGGAGCCGATCGGAAAGCTGTGTGGGACCTGGCCTGCTGAGAATGGCAAAGTCATTGGAGTCATAAAGGATTTTCATTTTCACTCGCTTTACAACCGAATTGAGCCCCTTATTTTGACATGTACACCCCAGATGGGCCGATATATATCGGTCAAAATTGACTCTGTGAACTATAAAATGACAATTGACTTTATAAAAAAGACCTTTAGAGAATTTGGGTCAACTCGTCCTCTCGAATATATTTTTTTGGATGATGTATTTAATAACATGTATAAAGCTGAACAAAAACTTGGAGCGGCGTTCAATTGTTTCTCTGGGCTTGCCTTATTTATCGCATGCCTTGGACTCTTTGGTCTCATCTCGTATACAACAGAGATACGAACAAAGGAAATTGGAATCCGGAAGGTCCTGGGAGCTTCACCGTCCAAGATAATATTTTTGCTATCTCGTGAATGCACATTGAATATTCTCATTGCCAATGTGATACAGAATTTCTGTTGATATTTGGGTATTTCTTTTTCCGATAGTCATTTCGTTTGTCGTTTCATTTTTTACGATCAGCATTCAGTCCATCAAAGCCGCTACATCTAATCCGGCCGATTCGCTTCGATATGAATAATATGACATCTCCATAATTTCAAGATTCTTACTATAACATCAGAAATCCATGAAGAAATAGCCCTCTCCCATATGCTTGTTGAGGCGGAAAAATAGGATTGTTTATCTACCAGATCCCCCGCCGGAAACGTCCTGCTTTGTGTTTAATCGAACCTGCGGAATTGATCAATACGGCCTTGAGAATAGAGAAGCAGCCATAAGAAAACTAATGATTATGGAATCTCAGAAAAAAATGGCGAATCGGCTTTTCGCCAAAAAAACCTGTATTACTTTTTACCCAATTTCGCTGCTATTATCGCCATGTAAACTGCAGCTACGCCCACAAGAATGTATACAATACGTGAGACGACAGCCATATCTCCAAAAATCCAGGCAACAAGATCAAATTTGAAGATGCCTACTAACGCCCAGTTTAAACCGCCGACAATCACCAATGCTAAAGCAATCCAATCCACCACATTTAATTTTCCCATTTTTTCTCCTCCATTATTTTTAATAAATAAATAGATTCACTCATTTTATTAATTCAAAGATTATATTCGCATTCTGATGG